>Ga0326726_10000424_pt1 | contig 40048 bp, 32 predicted proteins | sample MHFenrmetagenome_2_FD_207603 | JGI IMG/M metagenome (GOLD analysis project Ga0326726, IMG submission 207603) | Lab enriched peat soil microbial communities from Michigan Hollow, Ithaca, NY, United States - MHF15MN | ecosystem: Environmental > Terrestrial > Soil > Wetlands > Peat | place: USA... | reverse complement strand
GCACGCGCCGACAGCGCAGCCGACGAGCGCGCCGACGGCCGCCCCGACGCCGCGCCCCGCCACGACCGCCGCGCCGCGTGCGCCGGCGGCGGCCGAAGCAGCCCGGGTGGCGGCCGCGGCGGCCCGGAGGGACGCGGACCTCGCCCGAGCGCAGGAACTCGCTCCCGAGGCCTATCAGCGAGCGCTCGAGAGATACAACGCCGGCGCGAGCCAGGCGGCGAGGGGGCGTGACGACCAGGCGAAGAAGGCCTTCGACGTCGCTTCGGCTCTCTTCGGCCAGGCCGTCGTGGCGGCGCGCGCCCAGGCCCGGATCCCGGCGACGGCTCCCCCGCCGCCCGTTCGCATTGCGGAAGCCCCGACGGCGCTCCCGCGGCCTACCGCCGTGCCGCTTCTTCCCACGGCCGCCCCGCCCGTCGAGGCCGTCGCGCCGGCGCCCGCCCCCGCCGAGCGCAAGGTGCCCGCTCCCCCGGCGGCCGCAGCCACCGCGGCGACGGCGGAGGCCCGCGAGCAGATCACCAAGGTGGTCGGCGACTATGCCTGGGCCCAGACGACCCAGGACGAGCGGCTCTTCGCCCAGGTCTTCCCGGGCGGCATCGAGAACTTCAAGCTGACGTTCAAGAACCTCAAGACGCAGAACGTGAGGCTCGACATCCGGTCGATCAGCGTCGAGGGAAGCCGCGCGACGGTCTCCGCGCACGAGGTCGTCGTCGCGAAGCCGCGCGCCGGGGACGAGGTTCGCAACGAGGCGACCGTCACGCTCCAGCTCGAGAAAGACGCCGACCGCTGGATCATCGTCAGCCGCCGGTAGACCGACGGCGGCCGGACTCGGACGCCGTCTCTTCTAGCTAGAACGCGTAGTCGAGGCCGACCATCGGCGTCAGGTGGTCCACCAACCCGTTGTTGTTCAGCGCGAAGAGCGCGTTCAACGTGATGAGCAGGTTTCCGAACGGGTTGATCTTGAATCCCCCCGACCCGGTCAGCGTGTTCAGGTCCCCCGTGTGGACCGTCAACTGCGGGAGCGTAGTGGTCACGTAGACCGGCGGCGTGTTGGGGTCGAGGATGTTGTTGGCCGTATTCGCCGTGAAGTTCGTGTTTTCCACGCCGACGATCGGAGTGTTCAGGTAGGTCGTCCCGATGACGTCGAAGGCGAACGTGACGCGAGAGCCGATCGCAACGTCGAAGCCCCCCGTGTAATTGACCTGGTCGGGAATCCCCGTGTACCCGGCCGGCTGGTTGTTGTGCCGGTGAATCGCCCACGTGTATCCCACGTTCAGATGGGGCGAGAAGAAGCCGAAGTGGCCCGACGCGATCACGTAGGCCCTGAGCTGGAAGACGCCCGTGCCCAACAGGTCTTCCTCCTTGCCGGTCGGGAAGCGCGCATCGGTTGCGATCGCGACACCGGCGTTCGGGTCGTCGGTCAGCCGGTACTTCAGGCGCATGAGCACGTCTCCGATGCCCGACGCGCTCTGCGAAAGCGTGCAGCCCTGCTCCACGTCCGGGGTGACCGTCGCGCAACTGGGATCCGCCAGGTCCCCGACCGGGAACCGGTGGATCGCCCGAAAGGCCGGGTTGGGGTCGTTGCCCGTCGCGAGCCGGTTGACCTGGAGGTCGCTCGTGGGCGACATGGAAACGTCGACGTACGGCACGGCGACGCCGATGTCGAAGCGATTCGTGATGCCGTAGGTCGCGACGAACGCGGCGATGTTGTCGGTGATCTTCAGCGACAGCTGCGACTGGATGACGTCGCCCTCGAAGTAGAACTCGGGCGTGCGGGGAATCTCGACGTGCCCGAACACGAGCTTCAGGTCGCCGTTGCTCAGGTTCAGGCCGTTCAACTCGTCGAACGAGAAATGGCTGAAGTTGGCCCCGACGTTGAAGCGGCCCTGGCCGACCGTGTCGACGCGCTCGGCGTAGATCGGCCCGAAGCTGTCCGAGCCGCGCTTGAAGGTCCCGAGCGTCGGGTCGTAGGTGTACGAGAACCCTCCCGACGAGGAGGGCAGCGGAAAAGACGAGAGCTGGAGGGCCAGCTGCTGGTTCAAGGCGCTGAAGGCCTGGAAGGCCCCGATCTCGCTGTTGAAGTGCGCCACGTGCGGCGGTCCCGCCACCGGGGGCGCCAGCGTGATCCCGCGCGCGAGAAAGTTCGTCAGGAGGTCCCGCAGGTTGTCCTGCGCGGACGCCACGCCGGACACGAGGACTGTCACGAGAATGACGGGTAGGGCGCGGCGCAGCATCATGGCGACCTCCTTGTTCTTCCCCCGGTTCGTTGGACTGAGCCTAATCCCATGCGGAAAGCCGGGTCAAGGCCACGCTTTTGCCCGGCCAGGTGCCGGAATAGGATTGGGGCATGGGCAACCTGAAATTCTCGCCGTCCGTGAGCTACGAGAGCAGTGTGCTCGTACCCGTCTCGGCTTACTCGGGCTTGCGCGTCCCGCAGGGAGTGCCCGCCTACGGGCCGATCTCGGTCCCCTTCTCCCGGATGACGCAGCTCGCCCCGAACAAGTTTCCCGCCCCGGCAGGCCTCACGGTTCCGACGAAGATGTCCGTCACGCTGAAGGGCAACTGGACGCAAACCGGCAAGTCTCCCGTCCAGTGGCAGTTTCAGTCAGGGGAGCTCGAGCTGGCGGTGACGATCGCCGTCTACATCATCGACAAGTACGCGCCCCTGGACGACCTTTTCGCGATGATCATGTCGCACGAGTACCTGCACGTTAAGGACGAGATCGAAGTCGCGACGCAGTTCCTTCCCCAAGAGCTGCCGAAGGACGAGTGGGTCAAGAAATACCTGATCGATCAGGCGCTCGTCGACAACGCCACGTATTGCAACTGGTTCACCGGCGACCTGTTCAAGAAGTACATCCTCGACACGTGGGTTGAAGAAAGAAACCGCCTCGGACGCGGGCGCGACTCTGGCGCCGCTTACGAGCGCTACAAGCAGGAAGTCGCGAAACTGCTTCCGAAGATCTAGAGACTCGGCCGATTCCCGCTGGATTTCTCGAGTCTACGTGATCGTCGTGTCGAGGAAGACGCCCCCATAGGTCACGTGCGGCTTCGCCCCGTGGTCCGAGTTGTTCGGGGAGTCCAGGTCGTTCTGCCGCTGCTGCATCCGGGCGTTGCCGGCGTTGATCGTGGGCACCATGTCGTCGACGCTCTTGACCGCCAGGTCCGCCGCGACCCGGTCGGCCTCTTCGACCGCGATGTCCACGTGCCTCTGCTCGTGGGCTTCGAGCTTCGCGGCCATCTTGTCCCACTCGACCCTGGCCGCCGCCGATTGGCGTGCAGCTTGACGTCGATCGTCGGGCTGTTGCCCGCGGGTGTCGGCTCGGCCCGGATGAATCCGCCGCCTTGCCCCCACTCGTCGCGCTTGTCGAGCTCTTTGGCGACGTCCGCAATCGTCTTGCCGTGCACGACGATCTCCGGGGTCGTCGCCGGCGACGGCGGGTTCCAGTCGGTCGAGGCGTTGGCCACCTTCCGATCGATGAGAACGGGCCCGCCGCCCTTGAGCCCGATCGGCCCGGGCTCCACGAACCCGCCCCGCGTCAAGGGCGCTTCGTCGTCCGAGACCTCGTCCCCGTCTTTCCCGATGATGCCCGGCACGCGCTGGCCGCCCATGGGCCCTCCTCGTCCATCAAGAATCGCCTCGGGATGGGTCCAAGTCTGGCCTTAGAGGCGCGGCCACGGCCGGGCCCCGATCAGTCCGGCCAGGGTGGAACCGGTTTTCGTTCACCCGGCTTGAGGCCGCCGAGGTGCTCAAGGATCCGCTGGTAGTCCTCGTGGCCTGGCGGGTAGCGCAGCAGGGCGTCGCCGAGGCTTCCCCCCGGGCCCTCGGCCCGGACGTGCAGCTCGATAGTGCCGTCGGCCGCCATGGTCGCATACCCGATGCTCGGAGCATTCGTCGCGGCAGGCATCGGCGTCGCGGCGCGGGCCGCGCCCGGCGGATCCGTCGGGCGCAATCGGCCGTGATTGCCAGGCGCCGGGGCGCAACGAACGCCCAGGCACAGGCCGACGATCAACAGCCGGCTCAGTCCGTCCAAGGCGGAACGGGCTTCTCTTCGCCGGGCCGCAGGCCCCCGAGATGCGCGAGGATGCTGCGATAGTCCTTGTGGCTCGGAGGGTACGTGAAGCGCGCGTCTCCGATGGCTCCAGGCGCCTCGGCCCTCAGATCGAGAACGATGGTCCCGTCCGGGGTCATGGTCGCCTGGCCGATGCTCTTGGGTTTCTCCTGCATGACGGCTCGGGCGGCTTACCGCACCGGGTCTCCCTTCCAATAGTTGTTCAGGTTGGGATGCTTCGTGGCGTCCGTGGCGTCGCCGTCGTAGTAGCGCGCGGCGCTCTCGGCGTAGCTTTCCTCCTGGCCGGCCACGCCGGGTTGGGATTCGTACGGACTGAGCGTCGCCGCATCCGCCGTCATCGCCCGGTTGTATTCGGGAGACGCCGATCGCTGGGGATTGGAGTTCCGGTCGATCGAATGCGCCGACTCGTGCAGCACCACGTTGCGCGAGCCGTGCCCCTCGCCGGTCTTGGGCACGTGGGCGCCCGCCGCGGTGCCGTGCCCCACGACCGCGATGACGACCTGGTTGTGGTCTGGCAGGTAAACGCCTGGAACGGAGTCCCAGGTCGCGCCCGGCGGCCAGCCGCGCGGGTGCACGCCCTTCAGGTCGGTGCGGTAGTCGGTGATGGAATTCCGGCAGGCGACCACGCGCGTGCCATTCTTCTTCATGGTCTTGAGGATTCCGGGCGGAAACTTCATCAGCTCCTGGACCACGAGCGCGGCGTCCGCCCCGTCGGCGCTCCCCCCGACGTCAATCAGGGAAGCGGCCAACTCCGCCGACTCGAAGGGTGCAGTTGCTCCGGCGCCCGGAGCGCCGATCAGCACCGTGAAGGAGCCCAGAACGATCATGCCGCCATGGGCAGTCATGTCCGTCATCCGGGCGGCTGGCAGGCCTCCGATCAGGACCGTGAACGCCCCCATGACGATCATGTCGGGCGGTCCGGCGCAGACGCACATGTCTGTCACCCGCGCCGCCGGCATACCGCCGATGAGCACCGTGAAGCTGCCCGAGATGATCGGCCCACCCACGTGCGGGACGAGCACGTTGACCAGAGGGCAGACGTGCATGTCGCCCATACGAGCGGCCGGCATCGGAGGCATTGCCTATCCCCCCGGCCGCGCGCCGCGGGCGTTCAGGCGGCCGGCTTCGTCGATCATCATCGTCTCTCCGTCCAGCGGTGGGCGCCGTTGGCGATTTCGATCCCGCGAGTCAGGAAGGACCGCATGCGCTCGATCGCTTTGGCCGTCTCCGTGACCGCGGCGAGCAGGACCGCGCTTGCCGCCACTTGACCCGTCATGTTCTCGCTCGGCGGCACGGGCGGGATGTTCGCGGGTGCGAGGCTTCCGCCGCTCACGAAGGCCGCGAGCGCCGCGGAGCCCGCGGCCGTCGAGAGACCCGCCGCCTGAGCCGCGGGCATCGCCGCACGCCGGGTGATGTCGTTCGGATTCGTAACCCACCTCTCCGCAGCCTGCAGCGCCGTGTTGGCCTCGGCCGAGGGTTTCAGGCCGATCACCTCCTTGGCGCAGAGATATGCCCACCAGACGGCCTCCGGCTTTGGAAGGGCATGAGCCAGGAACATGATGGCGGGCGTGAAGAGCTGCTTCTCCGAGAGCAGCATCAGATACTGATGGGGCGAGTGGTCCGGCCGCAGGAGCGCGCGTGCTTCGTCGCCGATCTCGAAGCGTCCGCAGACCTCAGCGGCCGTTCGAGCGCTCACCCGGGCCAGGGTTCCGTTGCTCATGAGCCCGTCACCCGATCATCGTGAGGCTGCCGTGGGCCATAAGGATACCGTCTGCGTTGACCTGGGTCATCCCTCCCTTGACCTGGGTCATGGCCTGCCCCTCGACGGTCGTCATCAAACCCTTCACGGTGTTCATGACCTGGGCCTCGACGTTGATCATCATGCCCTTGATGGTGACTCCCGTCTGGTCGATCTTGACCGAGCTCTGGCCGACTTTGAACTCGATCGACTGCATCGCCTCCGTCTCGCTCTTGCCCAGGCTGATCTTGGTGGACTGATTGCCCATGCTGACCGTCAGATTATCGTCCCCCATGTCGATCTTGACCTCGCGCTTGCCCTTCTGAATGTGGTGCTTGTCGTCCTGATTGACGGTCACCGCGCGCGAGCCGCCGACCGTGAGCTTTTCCTCGCAGTCGACCTTGACCGTCCGGTTGTTCTTGATGTGGGTTGTTTCATCGTGTTCGATCGTCTTTTCGCGGTCGTGGCCGACCCAGTGCGACTCGTCGTTCTCGACCTCGATGTGTTGATCCTTCTCGGCATGGATCCAGAGCGCTTCGCTCCCCTTCTTGTCCTCAAACTCGATGGCATTTGCGTTGTCGGGGGTCCCTCCGAGGGTGCTGCGCGACTTCACGCCGCTCCCGGTCTTGCTTCCCGGCAGATCGCCCGGGGGCATCATGTCGGCGTTGTAAACGCTGCCGACGATGATGGGCTGATCCGGGTCGCCCTCCAGGAAGTCCACGATGACTTCCTGGCCGATGCGGGGAATGTGAATCATTCCCCACTGCTTGCCGGCCCAGGGAGTTCCGACGCGGATCCAGCAGGAGCTGTTCTGATCGTTCTTGCCCTGGCGGTCCCAGAAGAACTGGACCTTCACGCGCGCATACTTGTCGCAGAAGATCTCTTCGCCGGGCGGCCCGACGACCTTCGCGGTCTGCGTGCCGTGGACGACCGGCTTGGGCGTCATGCGCGGCGGCCGAAACGGGAGCTCGAGCGGGATGCACGTGAAGTCGTTGTGGTACTGGAACGTGCCCGTCTGACCGGCTCGGAAGTCGCCCGATCCGCGGGCCGCATGCGTGATGGAAGTGAGCACGTAGGGGCCGCCGTCTGCGGAGAAGTGCCGCTTGAGCTTGAATTTGCTGCCGGTCACGAAGTGCCCACAATTGCTCGCGCCGCGCACGACGAGACTGCCGAGGGCTTCTTCCTGCATTCGGAGCTCGACCGTCCGCGTGTTGTCCTGAAAGATGTTGCTCACGTCGCTCGAGCGATCGCCACCGCCCGGATCGACGCCGTCGAAGCGTTGGGCATATTCGCCCGGAAAGTCATAGATCTCGAACTTGTCGTTGCTCGCGACCTTCAACTTGTGCTCGATGGTGCCGATCTTGACCGTGGGCTGAATCGTTTTCTGGGCCTCGAGGTTCTGGTACGGGAGCTCGAAGCTGTGATCCCAGAGCGTGTACTTGCCGGACCGAAGCTCCTGGACCTTCTCCCAATCGTAGATGCGGTCCTCATTGCGGCCCCCCCCGGCGACGTTCTCGTAGATTATTTCGGCCGGCACCAGGTCCTTGTGGCTCCCGGGATTATTGGCGATCACCATTTTGTGATCCCCGTCGACGTGCCTGAAAAAGTAGTAGAAGCCCTCCTCCTCCATGAGGCGGCTGACGAAGTTGAAGTCCGTCTCGCGGTACTGGACGCAGTAATCGCGCTTGAGGAAGTTGCCCTGGAGCTCGAAGTTGGGACTGATCTCCGCCAGGACCTCCTTCAGGATGTCCGGTACCGACTTTTGCTGGAAGATCCGGCTCTGCGCCTTCCGAGTGAACCGCCAGAGCTCGGGCACGAGTTCCATTCGATACGCCGTGAAGGTGTCGGCCTGCTCACTCTTCTCCTGTTCTCCCTGACTGACTCGAATGCAAATACCGTTGAAGTGGCGCTTGCTTCCGTCGCGCAGGGAGATATGGACGGTCACTTTCTGATTGAGAACACCATCGAAGGCGACGTTGGTCTCGTTCTTCGCAATCAGGTCCAGCTCGAACCGGAAGAGCTGCGACAGGGCCTCGTGTCCGTTGAACCCTCGGATGAGCACCTTGTCTTTCCCGAGCGGAGTGTCGACCGTGAGGGGACGGCCCGCCTGCGTGTAGTCAGCCATCGCTCAACCTTTCTCTCGCTAAGAGCGTACCGTCGGACTTCCCGGACAGAAGCCCGAAGAGCGTAAAGTCAGTCACCTCTTTGGAAGCCCGGCGGGCGCACAGGCGCTGGCGGCTCCGTAAGACCAACTCATGTCCTCCGCGACAAAGGCAAGACCGCTCGAAAGAATTGAACACTCATACCATGAAGTCGGAAAAAGTCGCCCACCCGATGCTCCTGCGGGATACCCGCCTTTCGTTACTCAGCCCTTGTCGCTCCAGCGGCTGGAGCCCCGGGCGATCTCGATTCCCGCGTCCAGGCACGCTTCGAGCCTCTCCCGCGTCATCTCGGGCTCGCTGGTTGCGGCCGCCAGGATCACGCCTCCCGCGATGACCCGTGCCGTCAGGTGCTCCTCGGGAGGAAACGGCGGCAGGCTCGCCGGTCCGAGGCTGCCTCCCGAAAAGAACACGCCGAGGGCCACGCATCCGGCGGCCGTCTCGACTCCGGCCTTCTGGGCGGCTGGAAGGGCCGCGCGCCGGTTCTCGTCGGTGGGCTCCATGAGCCACCGTGAAGCCGTCTCGAGAGCGCTCGCCGCCTCGGGCGTCGGCGCCGGGTGGCCGACCTCCCGCGCGCATCGGATCCCCCACCAGATCGCTTCGGGCTTCGACAGGCCGTACGCGAGGAATCGGACGGCCTCCCGCTCCTCGCCTTTCTCCATGAGCAGCGCAAGGTACTTTCGCGGCGTGAGCTCGGGCTTCAAGAGCGCCCGCGCCCCCTCCCCGGGGTCGAAGCGCTGGCAGACCTCGGCCGCCGTACGCGCCGCGATCTTCGAGTAGATGCTCCGAGCGCCCCGCCGGGTCGTGGTCGCATCGGCGCCTCGCGTTCCTGGTGGCTTCTCGTTCATGGCTTCTTCGGCTGAGCGGTCCTCACGGTGGAGTCAGAATCCAGCTTGTGGAAGTTGTCGACTGCATTCGGGCACGAATCCACCGGCGCCGTCGTCGTCTGGGGAGCCAGTTTGTGGTGTCGGTCCGCTGGAAAACCCGACGGAACGCAGTACACGATTGCGACGTTGAACCCCTTGGTCGTCACCTGGAAGACGTTGGCGGCTTGCTGCATGAGCATGGGATCGGAAGCTCCGTGGCACAGGTAGAGCCAGAAGACGGCGTCGCTGGCGAACTTGGCTCGGACGGCGTCGAGGGTGAACGTCACGTTGCCGACCGTGATGGTGGTGTTGCCGCTGTTGGCACCCTCGTCGCCCCATGTTTTCGCGTACGGATCCACGATCGCCTTTGCCTTGCCGAAGATCTGCGTCCAGACGGCATTCTGCACCGTCCCCAGCGCCACGCTCCCCGTCGGGTTGATCGTTCCCTGCATCGCGATGATCCCCGTCACGCTGTGAGAGAAAAAATTCAACCGGGTGATGGGTTTGTTGGCCTTCATGATTTCCAGGAGGAACGAGAATGCGTCCGTCACGACGATGTTCGAGCCCGCGACGACCCTGAAGTCATCCGTGCTCGGGAACCATAGACCCTTCGTGACCTGGTCGAGCTCAGCCTTCGCGTTTCCTCGGAAGGGGTTGGGAAAGTCTCCCACGAGGTTGAGCTCCATCCCCTGAGGAGTCGGTTGCGGCTGGACAGGCTTGTTCTTCTGCGGATCCGGGACATTGTCGGGGCCAAGCGGTATCCCACTCGGACCGGGAATTGCGAAACCGGCACCGGGAGGCGGAACCGTGCCGTCCGGTGGATCCGGCGGGTCGAGCGGATTGGCTTTTTCGATCCCTGGGATATCCCCCGGCGCCATGATGGGTCTCCGATCGCGAGTCTAGCCCTTCGGCGCCTGGGCGGGCGCCGTTGCGCTCGCCTTCATCGCGTGTAGTCCCGCCGCCGCGACCGCCGCCACACCAGCATCCGAATCGCCCGCCATCTCCCGCAAGGTCTGAGCCACGGAATCTCCGAAGGGAGCCAGGGCGATCGCCGCGTGGAAGCGCGCCTGGACGTCCGGGTCCTTTCGGAGACGGATCAGGGCCTCTCGCGTCTCCGCCTCCCGACTGCCGACGCGCGCAAGCGCCAGCGCGGCGGACGCGCGAACCGGAGCGGCGGAGTCCTCGAGGCAGCGGCGCAGAACAGGAGCAAGGCCCCGGCCCAGGTCTTTCAGCTCGCCGATCCGGTCGATGGCCTCCTTGCGGAGGGCGCGGTCGCTGCCCTGGACGATCGCCGTCAGTGGCCCGAGGTCCTTGGCGCTCCCCGTGACGGCCGCGAGGGCGGCGAGGGCCGCGATTCGCGTTTCCCCTGAGCTCGAGGCCGACAGTCGCTTCAAGTCCTCGGCGGCCGGAGAGGCGTCCCGTCCCATCCAGCCGAGTGAGCGGGCGGCGAGCACCGCCGTCGGCCCTTCCCTGGCCGCCAGCGCACGGCGCAGGACGGGAAGCGCCGAGGCGCCGATCCGCGAGAGCGCCAGCGCCGCCGGTATTCGCAGGCTTTCCTCGGGAGACGCCAGACACGTTCCCAGCGCCTCTGCCGCCGGCGAGGCCCCGGAACCCGCCTGGGCGAGCCCCGAGGCGGCAAACGCGCGGATCAAGGTCGGCTGCTTCTGCCCGAGCGCCCGGACCAGAGCCGGCACTGCCGCCGCGCCCATCTGCCCGAGCAGGACGACCGCGAGCTGGCGCACCGACTCGTCCGCGTCGTCGACGAGCGGCGCGACGTCTTCCGTCCGCGGACGCTCGGCTCCTGGCTTGAGTGCTTCCGCCACGGCTGCAAGGCGACGCTCCGGCCGCTCGTCGCGGATCCGCTCGGAAAACGGGAGGCTCACGTCCGGCATCGCGGCCTCAGAGCATGTTGCCGAGACCCGGCGTATACACCGGAGACGCCACGGCACCCGCGACGACCATCGGGGCCATCAGGATACCCGCGCACATCGTGACGGCCGACGCCAGCGTGATGGCGCTGGCGTTGAGCGAGACCGCACCGCCCGCGTTGATCAACACCGCTCCCCCCGCCTGGATGCTCATGACGCCGCCGGCCGTGATGGTGATCGCGGCTCCGGCCGTCACCATCGTGGCGCCCCCCGAGGTGATGGTCGCGACCCCTCCCGTCGTGATCGTCAACGATCCCCCGACCATCTGCGATTGGGATCCCCCGACCGTTTCCGAACGTGAGGCTCCCACCGTCAGCATGTCGCTCGCCCCAATCGTCTCGGTCCTGCTGGAGCCGACGGTCGTATCCTGACTCGCACCGACAGTCACCGACCGGGTCGTGGCGACCGTGACGCTCTGGCTCTGGCCCACCTTGACGGTCTGCGTCTGCGCCACGGTCAGGGCCTCATTCCCGCCGACCAACTCCGTGCGGTCGCTGCCGATCGTGATCGTCTCGTCGTGATCGACGGTTTCCGTGCGGTCATGCTTGACGTGGGTCGTCTCGTCATGGTCGATCGTCTTCTTGCGATCGTGGCCCACCGAATGCGTCTCGTCGTTCTCAACCTCGATGTCCTGGTTCTTCTCGGCGTGAATGAAGAGTTGTTCGTTTCCCTTCTTGTCCTCGAAGCGGATTTCGTTGAAATTGGCGGGGCCGCCCCCTAGAGTCGACCGGGTCTTGATGCCGCTCTTGGTCTTGTTGGCGGGCAGGTCGTAGGGGGGCATCATCTCGGAGTTGTAGACACTGCCCACGATGATCGGCTGGTCCGGGTCTCCTTCGAGGAAGTCGACGATGACCTCCTGGCCGACCCGGGGGATGTGGACCATGCCCCACTGCTTGCCGGCCCACGGCGTGATCACGCGCAGCCAGCACGAGCTGTCGGGGTCGTTCTTCCCTTCCCGGTCCCAGTGGAACTGCACTTTGACTCGGCTGAACTTGTCCGGGAAGATCTCTTCCCCCGGCGGCCCAACGACGACCGCCGACTGGGTCCCCTGCACGACCGGACGCGGGGTCAGGCGAAGCGGCCGGAACGGCAGCGCCACGGGGATGCATGTGAATCCGTTGCTGTAGCGAAACGCTCCGGTCTTCCCGGAGAGAAAGTCGCCGGCCCCCGAGGCCTGGTGACGGACGCCGGTGATGACGTACTGGCCGTTGCCGTCGAAGTGGCGGGTGAGCGTGAACTTGTGTCCGGCGACCATCTGGCGGCAGTTGCCCGTGCCGGAGATGGAGAGACCGGGCAGCGCGTCCTGTTGCATGCGGATCTCGACGGTCCGTCGGTTGTCCTGGAAGATCTTCTGCAGCTCCGCGGGCTGGTCTCCGCCTCCCTTGTCCACGCCGTCGAAGCGCTGCGCATACTCTCCTGGAAAGTCGAAGAGCTCCAGCTTCGCGTTCTCCGTGAGCTTCAGCTTGTGGGTCACCGTGCCGACGGCGACCGTCTCCTGAACGAGCTTCTCGGCCTCCAGGTGCTTGTGCGGGAGCTCGAAACAGTGATCGAACAGGGTGTATTTGCTCGACCTCAGCTCCTGAGCCTTCTCCCACGTCAGGACGCGGTCCTCGTCCCGGAACCCGCCGGCGACCTCCTCGTAAATCAGCTGAGTCTTGCCGGGAACGTCAGGGTGGCCCGCCGGAGTATTGGCCAGGACCATCGTGTGGCTCCCCGCGGCGTGCTTGAAGAAGTAATAGATCCCCTCCTCCTCCATCAAGCGGGAGGCAAAGTTGAAATCGGTCTCCCGATATTGCACGCAGAAGTCGCGTTGCTCGAAGGTGCCCTGGATCTGGAAGCTGACGTCCAGGCCTGCCAGGACCTTCTTCAGGATGTCGGGAACCGACTGGCGCTGGAAGATCCGGCTCTGAGCCCTATGGGCGAGGAGCCAGAACTGCGGCACGATGTTGAGGGTGTAGAAGGTGAAGGTGGTGTCCTGTCCGCCTTCCGACACCCGATAGCAGATCCCGTTGAAGAAGCGCGTCCCGCCTTCGGGCAACTTCAGGTTCACCGTCACGGGTTTTCCCAGGAGCTGCTCGAAAGCGACCTTCGTGTTCTTCTTGGCCATCACGTCGAGGTCGAAGGCAAAAACCCGGGATATGCCCTCGAGGCCCGAGAAACCTCGCAGCAACAGGACGTCGTCTCCCAGCGGGGTCGTGACGGTGATGGGTCGGTCGGCTTCCTTGAATGTCGGCATTGTCAAACTCCATTGTTACCAGCGAGCCGTCAAACCGGTCAGGCCGCGAACCGCCGGCCATCAGTCCTCACGCAGCGAGGACCTCGCCCTCATTTCATGGTCTGGTATAGCCGGATCGGCCAGAATGGATTGCGTACCGGAAAATAGATCTGCGTTTCTCCTCCCGAGAGGACCCGGCTCAGGCCTCCAGGGAGGATTGGCTGTTCCGAGGCCTTTCCGACGAGCCCGGTTATGTGCTCGCCGCCAGGAAGCTCGAGCACCCACAACTCACTGAGGGCGTTCCACCTCTCGGGCAGCGCCAGGCCGCTGCGGATCTGCCCTTCCGTCGCCGCTCGGCGATGATCCTCGGAAAGGGGAATCCTCGACAGCGCGCTCTCCACCCGGATCAGGAGGCTCTCCTCAAACCACCACTCTCCGCTGTAGACACGGTTTGACGGGCCCACGCCTCGGAGAAACCGCTTTGGCCCCGTAAAAACCACGACCTGCGGTGTGCCGGCGAAACCGCCGATGATCTCCTGAAACGCCTCCCGGGCCCTCTCGTCCGGAGATTTTCCCCTAAGAAGTACCCGGTTGTGCGGCATCGACAGCTGCCGTGCCAGCCTGGACTCCAGGTTCGAAACATCCAGCCCGCGATTCGGATCGATCACGCTCATCGCGAGGACAATCACGAAATCTCGTACCGGAACTGTCCGCCCTCTCCGACGCCCACGTGGACGCGCGAGATCGCTTCTCCGCCCGCCATGCGCGACAGGAACTCGCCCGACATCTCGGGCAGCAGGGTGCGCGTCAGGATGTGGTCCACGTTGCGAGCCCCGGACTCGACCTCCTTGCAGCGGTTGGAGATCTCCGTGACCACGGCGTCGTCGTAGCCGAACTTGGCGCCGTGGTTGGCCGCCAGCCGGGTGCCGACCCTGGAAAGCTGCAACTTGATGATCTCCCGCATGACGGCTTCGGAGATCGGGTAGTAGGGAACGACGACCATGCGGCCGAGCAGCGCCGGCTTGAAGACCTTGAGCAGATCGGGGCGGATGGCCTCGGTCAGCTTTTCCGGCTCGGGCATCGTCTCCGGATCCGCGCAGAGCTTCATGATCGTGTCGGTGGCGGCGTTGGTCGTCAGCAGGATGACGGTGTTCTTGAAGTCGATCTCGCGGCCCTCGCCGTCTTCGAGGTCTCCCTTGTCGAAGACCTGGTAGAAGAGCTCCATCACGTCGGTGTGGGCCTTCTCGACTTCGTCCAGGAGCACGACGGAATACGGCTTGCGGCGCACGGCCTCCGTCAGGACGCCCCCCTCGCCGTATCCGACGTAGCCGGGAGGCGAGCCTTTGAGGGCCGAGACAGTGTGGGCCTCCTGGTACTCGCTCATGTTGATCGTCACGAGGTTGCGCTCGCCGCCGTAGAGCGTGTCGGCGAGCGTGAGGGCGGTCTCGGTCTTCCCGACGCCGCTCGGGCCGACGAGCAAAAAGACGCCGATCGGCCGGCGGGGGTCGGTCAGGTTCGCGCGTGCCGTGCGGATGCGGCTGGCAATTGCCTCGAGGCCGTGAGACTGCCCGATGACGCGCTGCTCGAGGCGCGACTTCAGCTGCAGCACGGTGTTGATCTCGTCGGTCAGCATCTTGCCGACCGGGATGCCGGTCCAGCCGGAGATGACCTCCGCGATGGTCTGGGAGTTGACGCAGGCCTGCATGAGGGGGGTCTCGCCCTGGAGCTTCTCGAGCTGATCGTTCAAGCCCACGAGCTCGGATCGGAGCTTCGTGACCTCCGCGTCCGGGAGGACCATGTTTTCGGCGCCAGCAGCGCCGGCCTTCGGGGCCGCGGCAGACCCGGTACCCGCCTTTCCCGCCGCCTTCGCGGCGGCCTGTTCCTTGACGCCAATCGCATGCTCCTCGAGCCGCCCACGGATCTCGCGGACCTTGTCGATGATCTCGCGCTCCTTCTCCCACTGCGCGTTCCACTTCGCAAGGGCCTCCTGCTCCGCTTTCAGGGCCTCCTCGAGCTCCGCGATCCGTTCCCCGTGATTGGATCCCGTCGCGACCTCCCGCTCGAGCGCGGCGCTCTCGACCGTCATCTGCTCGATGCGGCGTTTGCCATCCTCGATCGCGGCCGGTGTGGCCGCCTGCCCGATCGCGACCCGGGCGCAGGCCGTGTCGAGAACGCTGACCGACTTGTCCGGAAGCTGGCGGCCCGAGATGTAGCGGTGGGAGAGACGGACCGCGTCCTCGACGGCCTCGTCCAGGATGCGCACCTTGTGGTGATTCTCGAGCGCCTCGGTCAGGCCGCGCATCATGACGATGGCCTTCTCCTCGTCCGGCTCCTCGACCTTGACGACCTGGAAGCGGCGGGCAAGGGCGGCGTCTTTCTCGAAGTACTTCTTGTACTCGGCCCAGGTCGTTGCCGCGATCGTACGAAGCTCGCCGCGCGCCAGCGCCGGCTTCAGGAGGTTCGCGGCGTCGTTCTGCCCCGCCTGTCCTCCGGCGCCGATCATCGTGTGAGCCTCGTCGATGAAGAGGATGATCGGCTGGGGCGAGCCCTTCACCTCCTCGATGACGAGCTTCAACCGGTTCTCGAACTCCCCCTTGATGCCCGCGCCGGCCTGGAGGAGGCCGAGGTCGAGCGTGCGCACGGCGACCTTCTTCAGCGGTTCGGGCACGTCGCCCTGCGCGATGCGCAGAGCGAACCCCTCGACCACGGCCGTCTTTCCGACCCCGGCCTCGCCGGTCAGGATCGGGTTGTTCTGCCGGCGCCGCGTCAGGATGTCCACGACCTGGCGGATCTCGAAATCGCGACCGAGGACAGGATCGATGCCCCCCTTCCGGGCCTTGGCCGTGAGATCGACGGTGTACTGGTCGAGTGTCCTGGCTCCCGGGCCGATACCCGGGGCGCCCCCCTCGGCCGCGGGACCGGCTTCGGTCGCACCCGCGAGGCTCGCGACCTCGCGGTCCTCCGCCGAGCCCGCCGTGATCTCCGGCAGCTTCTTCTTCAGGGACTCGACCGAGATGGAGTTGAACTCCTTCGAGATCGAGCGCGCCAGGACCGCGAGCTCCTCGCGCGAGAGCAGAGCCAGCACGAGGTGACCGGAGCGCACCTTTGCCGAGCCGTAATCGATCGAGCCGATGAGCCAGGCCTGTTCGACCCACTGGGGAATCCGGTCGGACATCGAGATCGCGCCGGAGTTGCCCTTCTTCAGCCGGTCCACGGCCGCGGTGATGTCGCGCGTCACCCGCGAGGCATCGATCTCGTACTGGCGCAGGATCCGCGCGAAGTCCGTGTCCGCCGGCTCGCAGAGCTTGAGCAGGAAGTGCTCGATCTCGACGGCGTAGTTCGTCCGCGAGTGGCACAGGCCGGCCGCCGCTTCGAGCGCGTTGCGGCACGTGGAATCGAGCCGTCCCATCAAGGCCTTGAGATTCACCGCCATGGCGTCGTTCCTCCCGCTGCGTGAACTAGTTTGCTACTGCCAGGACCACTTCGGTTGCGTCCTCGGTCAGGTCTTTCGTCTTCAACCACGTCGTCCACCCGAGCATCGGCGGCGCCGCCGCCCCGGTCTCGAGCCGGCAGGCCGGCACTTCCTCGGCCTTCAACACCAGCTGCACGTCGAAGTCGAACTCGGCTCCGACCAGCAGGCGCGTCAGGTCCGCCAGCGGGGCGAAGGCCGAGCCCGGCGGAAGAAACGACCGGAACTGGTCGAGATCGAGCGGGCCGACACGCACCCGGAACCTGGATTGCGTGTTCCAGATGCGTTCCCCGCACACCATGCTGACGCCGAGCTCGCTGTTGGCTTCGCCGATCCGGGTCCTGTATTCCACGTCGAGCGGCAGCCAGCGGCCGAGAAACTGCGAGATCTCGACCGGAGCCCGGAAATAGCTGCGCAGGGTTGCGCCGACCGCGCTGGCCGAATGGGGCCGCTGCGCGATCAGGCCCGCGTAAAGAAGCAATCCCTGGTCCGGCAGGGCGAGCCGGCCGCGCAGGCCGGGGGTGCCCATCCCGATCAGGTCGAAGAGATACTCGGTGAACGGGTCCTGGCCGCTGCGCTCGTAGGCGATCGGGAAGCGATATTTCTCCCACCCCCGGTAGAAGAGCGAAACGATCCGGTGCTGGAACATGTCGAGGAAGTCCCGCAGCGCCGTGTCCTTGTGGCGCGTGCGGTCGATCAGCAGCTCCGTGTACGCGTGCGGCAGCAGTCCCAGCGGGCCCGTCATCCCGAGAAAGGCGACCGTCATCTCGAGCGGCGCACCTTCACCCCGGCCCTCGGCGATCTCGTGGATCTGGCTGGCGGGAAACTCGAGCGACACACGCGCCCGGAACCGGACGCTCTCGTTGCCCGGCGGGCCGTCATAGCCGACCGGCTCGCGGTTTCGAGCGATGCGCTCGAGCACGCGAACGGCCTGGAAGAAGTCGAACCGGTACCCCTCGGAGAGCAGTTGCTGCCTCACAGGACGATCTGCTCCCCGGCGCGAGGCGGCCAGCGCTTGAGAATCCCCTCGCGCTGCTGGGTCGAGACGACGAGCTGCGAGAAGGAGTTGATCGAAGCGTAGAGCCCGAGGAACCGCTCCAGGATCGAGGCGAAGAGGAACACGCCGCTTCCGATGAATTGTTGATCGTCGAATTCGAGCGAGACCTCCAGGCCCCGGACGAAGGAGGCGTGCGCCGACCCGACCGGCCGCAGGACGCGTTGCGTCGAGAGCCGCGTGATCCCGGCGATCTGTTGCCGGTTCGCGCCGGAGTCGGCGAAGTCGTGAAGCTTGAGGATCTCCTGCAGGGCCTCGGCCCCGCCCTTGCCCTCGCCTTCGACGAGGGAGAGGTGGTTGAGCGAGAGGTGCGAGATCAGGCGCCACTGGGCCCCGCGCCGCAGGGGCGCCCGCAGGCTCGGCGTCGGCTTCCGAAGGCAACGGATGCCGGTGAAAGCGCCGGGGCCTTCGAGATGGAAGTCCCCTTCGGGATTCCCGAAGGGGAGCCTCGCCGGAAGGTCGCGGTTGCTGCAGGTCGCATGGACGGTGATCGTCTCGACCTGGGGCACCGACGGGTTGAAGCCGAGGTCGACGAAGGTCAGGTAGACCTCCGTCCCGTCGTCGTCCTTCCGGTGCGAGGCGCGCCGGCTCGCGTGCCAGAAGGCCGGAGACGCCTCGCGGTCGCCGGCATGCCGGACCGAATAGAACGGCTCGTAGAACGTGGCCGCCTCCTGGTCCGGGCGCGAGCTCGAGACCGCATCGACGGCGTACACCTCGAGCGCGCTCTGGTGCCCGACGTCGGGGATCACGCGATACTCGCTCTGCAGGTGAGACAGGTGGATCGGCTCGGCCACCTGCTCGAAGAGGTTCACGATCGGGCTGCAGTTCAGGCGAAAGGTCTGGGCGTTGACGCTGCGTTCGAGCGGGAACTCGCGACTCAGGCAGAACAGGACCTCGATCCGGTCGCCGTTCTGCGTCGCCATCGCGTTCTCGAGGCGGGAGAGGTCGAAGAAGAGGAACTTCTCCGGAAACGCGAAGTACTCCTGGAGGAGGCGGTACCCGAGGAAGGATCGTTCGCTGTAGGGCAGGAGGCCCTCGTCCCGCTCGAAGCCCACCGGACGCACCGCGCCGCGCGGCAGGACGACGCCCGTAGAAGCCCCGGCGGCGCGAATCTCGACCCGCACCAGGTCGTTGAGCAGGGTCTCGTAGAGCCCATGGACGACCTTGGATTCCCCCTGCAGGTAGAAGCGCAGGTGGTCGAGCGGTCGTTCCCCGCCCTCCGGCGTTTTGTCGCGCAGCTGCGAGAAAGGGATCGAGCCGAATGTGCGCAGTTCGAGCCTCAGAACGGTACGCGTCGTGCCCGAGAGCGTCGAGCCCGGGGCCGGCAGCTCGAACCGCACGCCGGCCAGCTCGATCGGCCACACCGTCACCGGGTAACACGTCCGGAACCGGCAGGAGAACCCCTCGACCGGCTTGGCGTACAGGCGCGCACCGCGCGGCACGGTCTGCCCCGTCTGCACGTTGGACCGCTCCGGGTCCGTGAGGAACTGGACGATGGACGCCGAGGGGATCGGGGCGAGCAGGTTCGGGTACAACACGTTCAGCAATGACTCGGTCAGCTCGGGGAACTCGTCGTCGATCTTGCGATGGACGCGGCTCGTCAGGAACGCGACCGCCTCGATCATCCTCTCGACGTGTGGATCCTCGCAGCGCTCGGGCTCGAGCATCAGCCGCGAGGCGATCTTCGGATACTTGTCCGCGAACTCCGCGCCCAGCTGCCTCAGGAACGCCAGCTCGCGTTCGTAGTAACCCAGCAACTCGTCGCGCATGCTCCCGCCCCCCGGCGTCCCTCAGTCGCCCTTGACCACGAACGCTCCGCTGCCGAGCTGGAGCATCGAGTCGAACGTCACGGGCTCCGGCGCGGGGTCGACCCGCAGCCGCGCGTCGATCCGGAAGCGGACTGCGCGGTCGGTCTCGGACATTGCCTCGAGCGAGACCTCGACGGCCTCGAGCCTGGGCTCGAAGCGCCGGATGGCGTTCTCGACGGCTCTGCGCAGATCTCCCTGCTCTTCCGGGTTCTTCACGTTCCAGGACGCAAGATCAGGAAGCCCGAAAGTCGCCAGGGAGGCGCTGACCTCCGTCAGCCCCTCGGGGGGATCGAGCTCCGCCCGAGTGTTGAGGAGCCACTCGAGGTCGCGCTTGACCGCCTGCTTGACGAGCCGAAGGCTGGTCTGGCGGGACGGCCGGGCCTCCTGGGACTGATCCGGCCGGTCGTCGAGCAACCGGTCGAGCACGGAAGCGGTGATTCCGATCTCGTTGTCCAACCGCGACATGTCAGGAGCCTCTCAGACAGGTCCGCCCGCCGCCGTCCTGGCCGGCCAAACCGGCGAGCCGGCCCGTCACCCCGCCCAACTTTTCGGACGCCGGATCCGCCCGAGGAGGGCCGATCCGGCTGCCCGCGAGAACTTACCGCGCTGCCTGGGGCAACTCGGTCACCAGACGCAACGAGACCTGGAGCTCATCGAGCTGGAAGTGCGGCCGCAAGAACGCCACGGCCTTGTATGCCCCCGGCTTTCCGGGAATGTCGACGACCTCGATCCGCGCGTCCCGGAGCGGGAACTGCGCCTTCGTGGAAGGCGAGGCGGTGTCGTCCGCCGAAACGTAGTTGGAGATCCACTGGTTCAGGAACCGCTCGCAGTCCAGCCGCGACATGAAGCTGCCGATCTTGTCCCGCATCATGGCCTTCAGGTAGTGGGCGAACCGGGATACCGCGAAGATGTAGGGCAGCTGGGTCGAAAGCCGGGCGTTCGCGTTGGCGAAGTCCTGGTCGTACTTCTTGGCCTTCTGGCAGGACTGGGCCGCGAAGAACGCCGCGTAATCCGTTCCCTTGCAATGCACGAGCGGAATGAAACCGAGGTCGGAGAACTCCTTCTCGCGACGGTCGGTGACGGCGATCTCCGTCGGACACTTGAGGGCGACGTCTCCCTCGTCCGTCTTGAAGGTGTGGGTCGGAAGACCCTGGACGAGGCCTCCGCCTTCGACTCCGCGGATCGCCACCGTCCACTGGTAGAGCGCAAACGCCTCCGTCAGGCGCGTCCCGAAGGAGTAGGCGGCGTTGCCCCACAGGTACTTCTTGTGGTCCCGGCCGTCCACGTCCTCCTCGAAGTTGAACGTCTCGGTCGGGATCGTTTCCTTCCCGTAGGGCAGGCGCATGAGCGTGTGCGGAAGGGTCAGGCCGACGTAGCGGGAGTCCTCGGAGTCCCGGAAGGAGCGCCATTTCGCGTACTCGGTCCGGTCGAAGATCTTCGCGACGTCCCGGACCTCGGCGAGCTCCGTGAAGCTGTCCCATCCGAAGAGCTCGGACGAGGCGGCGGAGATGAAGGGGGCGTTGGCGGCAGCGGCGACCTGTGAGATCTTTTCGAGCAACGCCATGTCCTGCGGATGGTTCGAGAACTCGTAGTCGCCGATCATCGCGCCGAACGGGGCGCCGCCAAACGTCCCGTACTCCTCTTCGTAGACCTTCTTGAAGAGAGCGGACTGGTCGAATTCCGCCGCACGCTCGAGATCCTTGAGCAGGTCTTTCTTGGAGACGTTCAGGACCCGGATTTTCAACATGGTCCCGGTCTCGCTCTCGAAAACCAGGTGGTGCAGCCCTCGCCAGGATCCCTCGAGCTTCTGGAACGTCGGGTCATGCATGATCTCGTTGACCTGGGCCGAGAGAAGCTGATCGATCGCGGCGATGCGGGCGTTGATGGAGGCTTCGATATCCCTCGAAACCACCATGTCCCCGCTCATGACCTGCGAGACGAACTCGCCGATCATGTCCTTGGCCTGGGCGGTCTGGTTCTCGTTGCGCGCGAGCCGGCCCTCCTCGAGGATCTGGGCGAGCAGGTCCCGCTCTTCTTTCTCCTCCCGGACGACGACGTTCTTTCCCTTCTCGGGGTTCTTGCTACTCATTGGGTTCCTCGCCCTTCTCCTTCGCCTCGGGCTTGTTCAGGCCCAGAGAATCCGCCAGCTGTTTTTGAGCGTTGGTGTTCTGCATGACGTTCTGCAGGAGCTCCTCGAGGCGATTGTTTCCGTCGGTCTTCGAGAGAAGATCGCGCAGCTTCTGGCGGGCGTCCACGAGCTTGCGGAGCGGCTCGACCTGCTGCACGAGGTTGTCCGGCTCGAAGTCCTGCAGGCTGTTGAATTTCAGCTCGACATTCAACTTGCCTTCGTCGTTGCTCAATTTGTTGTCCACGCGCATCGCCAGGCGGGGCGCCATTCCGGCGAGAACCTGGTCGAAGTTGTCCCGATCGATCTCGATGATCTTGCGGTCCTTCACGCGCGGCAGCTGCTGGGCCGGCTGGCCCGAGAAGTCGCCGAGGACGCCGACCACGAAGGGAAGCTCCTTGAGCTCCATGGCTCCGCCGATTTCGACGTCATACGTGATCTGAACGCGCGGCGGCCGAACCCGCTTCAGCTTCTGTTGGATGCTTTCCTTCTTCGGCATGTGCCATCTCTCCTTTGACGAGGGACTCCCTCATCGTCAAGGTTTCACTCGCTCTGGCCACCGGTCTTCAGGCCCAGAGTCTCACGCAGGTTCTCCAGAAGCGAGCCGTCTTTGATCACGTCACGAAGCCAGACCTCCAGCGGCATGTGCCCCCAGGCAATCGCCCGCTGCACGAGGTACGAGACCGGGCTGTGCGGTTCGGTGCGGCGGAAGTACTCGGCCACCTCCGCCAGGCGCCGCAGGGCGTCCTGCCGCGCGCGAATCGCGCCGCCGGAACCTCCCGAACCGGCGCCCTCTTCCGCGGAGCCTTCCTCCCCTGCCGCCGAGCCATCCGGTTCCTCGGCGCGTTTTTCCTTGACCGTCTTCTCGACCCAGGTGCGCACGGCGTCGATGGTCTTCTTCAGGTCCGCCAGGCCCGGCGTCTGGCGCCCGAACTTCTCGTCCATGACCTTGTCGAGGGCCTGGAACTCGTCCCAGCACTCGGTCAGCGCGAGGAAGGCGTCCTCGTAAAAAGCCCGGCGCGTCGCGTTTCTCGCCTTGAGGAATGCGTCGGTCGTGACCTTGCCCTCTTGTGCGGCGCGAGCGCGCTCGGCGTTCAGCCGCTCGATCGTCTCCGGATCCGGATTGGCGGCCGGGGGCGCGTCGAGCATTCGCGCGGTCTCCATCTCGAGGAAGGAGTAGTTCGTACCCGAGGCCTTCGTGATCGGCACTTCCTTGAGGGCCTTGGCGCACTGGCGGTCGAGGAACGCGAGCGAGTTGGCCCGCGCTTCCAGGTCTCCCTCCTCGACCTCCGGATAGAGCTGTTCCCAGAATCGCTCCTGGAGGCCGCGTGTCAGTTTCAAGCCGTCTCGCAGTCCGGGAAAGCCTTCCTTCTTGACCACGGCCTCGGCCAGCCAGGTGCAGACCTGGAGATCCTTTGACTTGCCCGCAAGGGCCTCCGTCGCGAGCTGGACGACCTCGTCCCAGTCGGCGACCTTCAGGTCGCGCTGCCAGTCCCCCTGGGCCAGCGCATCCTCCTCGCGCCTCGCCTCCCGGATCTGATCGTAGAGGCCCGAATACTGAAGGCTCTCGCCGGCGGGATTCTCGCCGGCGATGGGTGACAGAAGACCCTCGACGTCGATCACTTCCGGTGAAGACGGCATCCCGATCCAGCCCTCCAGAACCTTGCGGAATACTGTACCACTGGCCATTCGCTGGAGGCCGCCGAAACCGCGCCGGGTCAGTCGGTTGAGCCGGCCCGGCGCCGGTTCGGCGCGAACTTTCGAGCTCGGCTTCGGTCGCGGCCTCGGCCCTCGCTCCCGAGTCATAAGTTGCTGATATTGGGGGACTAAGTACCGGCCCTCCATCGCCGCCGCCCGCCAACGGGCGGACGCGCGGCCCGCTCGTCATTCAACGATAGACTCCACGCCGCAGCGAGGAGGACACATGGCAACCGCCAGGGAGCTCTTCGACCAGGGCCAGCTCGCCGCCGCGATCGAGGCGGTGACGTCGGAGGTGAAGGCGAACCCGACCGACCTTCAGCGCCGGACCTTCCTCTTCGAGCTGCTCTGCTTCGCGGGCGCCTGGGACCGCGCGGAAAAACAGATCGACGTCCTCGCGCAGCAGAGCCTCGAGTCGGCGATCGGCGTCCAGGTCTACCGCGACAACATCAAGGCGGAGCGCGAGCGAAAGCGCCTCTTCGCCGAGGGGACGCATCCGCATTTCCTCAACGAGCCGCCCGAGTACGTCGACACCCAGCTCGCGGCGATCGAGGCGTTGCGCCGCGGCGACCTCGGCGCCGCCCGAGAGGGGCTCGACCGCGCCGAAGAACTGCGTCCGGCCCTCGCCGGGACATGGAACGGGGAGCCCTTCGCGGACTTTCGGGACTACAACGACCTGACCGGACCGATCCTCGAGTTGATCGTCAAGGACAAGTACACGTGGCTTCCGCTCGAACAGGTCCGCCGCATCGAAATCGACCCCCCGAAAGAGTTGCGCGATCTCATCTGGGTCCCGGCGCGCATCCAGGCGGCCGACGGGACGACCGGTGAGGTCTACGTCCCGGCGCTGTACGCGGGATCGTCCGAACACACGGACGACGCGGTTCGCCTGGGCCGCATGACCGACTGGAAAGCGCTGCGCGAGGATCTGTACGTCGGTGCGGGGCTGCGCCTCTTTCTCACGGACGGCGAGGAGCGGTCGATACTGGAAACCCGGGCGATCGAAATCGATCTTTCGAACGCCGGTACGAGTCCGTCCGCCTAGCGCCCTCCGGAGCGATTCAGGACTCCGACTCTAAGCCCGCGCAGACTTGGACCGCGCCGGCTCCCGGCCAGGAGACCTAGCCGGCCTTGTTCGTTTTGAGGTCGTACTTGCCCGAGGTGGCGCCGCCGAGCGTGCCGTCCGCCTTCTGCTCCTTGTACTCGAAATCGATCTTCCCGAAGTTGAAGGAGACCGTATCCATCGGGATCGGGTCGTCGCCGCCGGATCCACCGATGCTGTACGAGGAGATGAACACGTCCGAGAAGGTGATCTTCATGTAATCCTGCTGCTCGCCGCCGGCCTTTCTCACGACGGCGACCGCCGTCGGGCAGGATTTGCCTTTCGCGCAGGCCTCCATGAGCTTCGGGCTCGCCTTGTCGAGCTTCTTGGTGAAGTGAAAATCCTGCATGGAGATCTTTCCGGTCCCGCCGCCGCCGCCATACGCGCTGCTCCCGGTGTTCGTCTCGCACCACGACCACGACCGGAGCTCGATCTCACCCTTGTGTTTCGAGTCCTGACTCTCCCCTTCGATCCCGTCGATTTTGAGAAAATAGTCGCTTACGGCCACGGTGAGGCCTCCTTTCGTTTTGCCGGACTGTATGGACCGAAAAATTGAAAGTCAAGCACTCAACCCTGTGCTGATACAGTGAAAGGGTGAGCCGCCTCCCGGCCGAGGCGACGGGCGAGGAAACCGACATGCCAGAAGCGTTCGACACGCATCGACTCCTCGAGCTCCGAAAGCTGACGCGAGCCCTGTCCGCCCTGCTCGGGGGCCAGTTGGTCGAGTACCTCGCGACGCTGACGCCTCTCCTGCGGCCGAAGTCCCTGCTCGGAAGCCATGTCCAGGGGGCGCCCAAGGACGCGGTTCGGGGCGCCGACCGAGCCTTCAAGGAGTTGCAGAGCGCTTACGAAATCGTTGCGGGCGCGAAACCCTTCAACCTCCCGCGGGATTTGAGGACGCCGGTCCAGGTGGACAGCTCCCAGCTCGAGCTCGCTCCGTTTGAGTACGTTCACGTCGCAAGGACCAAGAAGCAGAGCAAGTCCATCACCGTCACCTGTCCGCTCAAGTGGGTGCTCACGTTTTCGGGCTTCTCCCTCGACCGTCTCCGCGAGGGACTCGAGAAGGGAGATCCCACCGAGTTCCGAGCCCAGGAATTCGTCCTGAACTTCCTTATCGTGCGCGTGGGGACCTCGCAGAAGGGCGTGCCCCGGCTCTTCGAGGCGCTGCGCTTCCCTGTTTCGACGCTCGAGCTGCCGGAGCTCGGTAAGCTGCCCGTCACGGTCATCGACTCGGCGGTCCCGACCCTTCGACCCCCCGACGAGACGATCATCGAGAGCGCGGAAGTGTCGGGAATGCCCGCTTTCGAGGAGGTCGTGGACCTGGACGCGATCCGGAAGCTCCACGACCCGCTCCGCGACCGGTTGATGGAGCTGGTCGAGCGCGAGACTCCCGGGCTGCTCGGCTAGCGAACGCGCGACGCGACGGCATCCGGGGTCACTTGACCCTGATTCTCCCGGAGGCCTTCTCCTCCTGGACGGCCCGCACGATGTGCTCGCGCAGGATTTCGCCGTACTTCGCCAGCTCGTCGGCCCGCTTCATCACGTAGTCGTTCACGAACTCCGAGTTCTCGCGTAGAGCCAGGTCCGCGTCGATGGTGAGATGCCCCTGGAGCTTGTAGTCCCTGGGAAAGCGCGGGTTCATTTCGACCTCCTCGGGCTCGGGACGACCATTCTACCGAGCGCCGGCCGAGTCGCGGCGCTCAAGCGTCCAGCAGCTCGAAGACAGGCCGATCCCAGCCGGAAGGCGCGGTCGCCATCACGGCCACCGGGGCAGGACTTTCGACCGGAATCACCACGGGCGGCGCCGGAGCGTCCTCCGGTGGAATCTCGATGGCTGGCGGAACCACGGCAGCCGCCTGCGCCCCCAACTCGGGAGCCGCCGTGTGCACGGGCTCCGAGGCAGGCTCGACCGACGGGAGCTCCGGCGCCTCGGAGGGGGCCATGTCGGCAAGCGCGGCCAGCTCGAACGGCGCCTGCGTCAGGCGCGGCCGGCCAGCCGTGTCGAGCAGCGGCGGTTCAGTTTGCGGCTGACCTGGCGCCTGAGCCGGCGCGGGCGTTTCGGCCTCGGCGAAGGGCGCTTCGAGGATCGCTCCGGCCGCAGACACCGACCCCGGCGACGCAGCGACCTCCTCGATCGCGGCCTCCTGCGCAGTCACGGGGGGTGAATCGACAGGCGCCACGGGCTCGGGTGCGACCGGTGCTTCGACGATCGGGGCCTGCTTCGCCTCGGGTTGCAGGGCGACCGCGGCGGCCTTCACCTGGATCGCGATGGCCGGCGGCGAAACCTCCTCGGCCGCAGGCGTGACGGCGACGAGCCCGGGAAGCTCTCGCACGTCCATGCCCTCGGTGCGCGCCGGATGAAGGAGGAAGAAGTCGTCGGGCCGCAGGTCCCGGAAGAACAGTGTCACGCGGCCTGGACCGGAGCCGTTCGGGTACAGGAGTCCGCAGACTGGCGCCTTCCCTTTGCGTCCGTGACGCGCCATCCAGAGCAGCCAGAACTCGACCTCGCGAGCGCGCGGCAGGGCGCCGCCGAGAGGAATTCGCATCGCTCCGGCGGCATCGGACGCGCCGGCAAACGCCCCGGCAACCTCCGCGACGTAGCCCGGCCAGTCCGAGGCGCTCGCCTCCCCGAGCACCGCCTCCGCGAATTCCGACAGCGCGACCGACGAGCCGCCCGACCGCGCCTCGCGCTCGATCTGGGTGCGCGACTTGAGCGGGCAGTCGAACTGCGCGCCCCGGTAGGCCTGGTACAGGGAGGCCAGCGACGCGCCCGGGCCGAACCGGTCCCGCAGGTCCTGGCATCGCGTGTCCAGCAGCGACAGGTATTCGACGGCCGTCAGCGGATCCGCGGCCGCCTGGCCCGGCGGGAACGACACGAAGAGGGTGAACGGGAACTTGCGCAGGCCGCCCTCGTCGCTCGAGCCCCAGAGCGAGCCCGCGACACACCCCTTCCCGTCGGGCAACCGGAAGAGGAAGCTGTGCGACGCGATCTCCGCGTGCCGGTACCTGTCGTCGACCGACCACCGGTGCGAGAAGCCTCGATCCAGCCAGTTTCGAAACTCGCGCGCCGCGGGCTCGGTCAGTCCCGTCGAGATGAAATCCTTGTAGATCGGGAGTTTGCCGTAGGCATTGAGCCCGTACCGCGCCGTCCGGACTTTCTCGCTGCCGGCCCAGAGCCTTCGAAAGAGGCCGGGATTGGCGGGCGTGGAGTCGGACATCGCAACCTGGCTTCGGTCAACGCGGAATGACGCCCGGCAACGGCTCGTCGATCTTGAGCTCGAAGACTCCCTGGAGGCGGCCATTGGCCCGCTCGGCGTCGGGAATCTCGACCCGGATGTCCCATATGTGACGGTCCTGCGTCGGCGTACGTTCCTCGCTCGTGCTGAGAATGTAGTCGAAGAGCTTCAGCGGGCCGCCCGTCACCTCGAGCACTCCCGTCCAGCCCTTCTTGACGTCCTCGTTCTTTCCGATCACGTTCAGGGACGAGTCGGCCGAGCCGAGCCTCCACACGTACGGCGGTGGGGTGTGCCCGGACTTCACGTCGGTCGACGGACGAAAGATCGTGCTCCGGTCGAAGAGCGTCACCTGGCTGACCTGGTCGCCCATGAACACCGTTCCCGGCGCCACAGGGCGATCGATCAGACGAATCTCGATGTGGTGCTCGCGCGGCTGGCCTGCCCCCGTTGGCGCGGGCGGGCCGTAGAGGAACCGCTCCCAGAGGCCGGCGACCGCGAGAATCGGACGGTTCTCGCCGACGAAGTCGAACTCGGGCGCCTCGCCCGCGAAGATGGGGTCGAGGGCGAACTCGGTCGCGAGGGCCCCCAGCTCGACCACGACGCCCGAGATGTCCGCCATCGCCATCGTCGGCAGATCGACGCGATAGGTCGCCTGGCCCGTGCCCGCCCCGCCGGCGCGGGAGTAGACGGTTCCATTGGCGAACCTCTCGCGCTCGACCTTCAACTCGAGCTCGTTGATGAGCGGGAATTTCCCGAGACAGCAGGCCGATAGCCGGCTCCACACCGCCGGCTCTTTCTGCGCGTACTGCGGCTTGATCGCGTCGCGGATCAAGTGGGCGCCGTGGTCCTCGATCTCGCGGTTCATCCGCTGCGCCGTGAGGTTCAGGCGCAGCCGCGGGTTGTCCGAGAAGACCTTGTACTGCTTGAGCGACGTCCCGCCCTCTGCGCGCGCGAGCTGCCTCCACGCCGGAAGGGGCTGGTCGGAGAGAACCGTCACCGCCGCGCGGAAGGTGTTCGCCGCCTCGAGCAGCTCGGGAGCGATCGTCACGTTGGCGGCGGCGGCCCGTGGCCTCTCGATCCTCGACCGGTACTCCTCGTACACGTCGTGGAGAAACGTGTTCTGCGCGGCGAACTGCTGGAACTGGGCGGCCGTCAGCTGCCCGGAGGCGTCTCCCGCCACCGAGGCGGCACCGCCGCCCTGCGGCTGCCACGCGCGGATCGCGCTCTGGAACGCGGGCCAGCTCCCGGCGCTCGCGGCCGCCGCGGGGAACACGAAGCCGGCTCCCCCACCCCCGGCGTGGCCCGCCATTCGCTCGATGTAGTTGCGGAGGTACGTCGCCTCCGGCCCCCAGACCTCCTTCATCGCGGCCGAAACGGCCGGGTCGTCGAAAGACTTCGCGGCCTGCTGCTTGGAAGCGCTCGCCACGATCAGGCTCGCCGAGTTGATCATCGGAACCGCCAGGGCCGGCTGGTAGCAGCTTTCTCCCTGGCACTGGTCCACGAGCGCTCCCTTGAAGAACTGGCCCGCGGAGGGGAGCATGCGCCAGAGCAGCGCGAGCTGTGTCGTCTGTACGACAAAGGGCCGACGGTCGTTCCAGGCGAACTGTTCAGGAACGCCGGTGACGAGTGTCGAACCCCTGCCGACGATCTGATCGGCTTCTGTCTCCTGCCGCTTGCGCCACTCGTCGATCTTCCGGGCGTTCTCCGTCGCGTCGGTGCTGGAGGCCAGGGTCGAGAGAGGCTTGCCGTCCTCGGAGGCGGCGAAGGCCTCGAGGTCCGCATAACCCGTCAGGGCGACGAGCAGGCCTCCGAGCGTCTCCGCCGGCTTCGACCAGGCGGGCTTCTTCGGCTGCGAGGGGTCGAGCAACAGGTACCCGTAAGCCGAGCGCTGGCGCTCGAGCTGCTCGAAATCTCCGTCGAGGGCGGTCAGCAGGTCGTCGCGCTGCTTGTCTCCGATCTTCACCGGCGCGACCGGCTTCCAGCGCATCAGGTCCGCGTAGTCCTTGCGCAAGAACCCCTTCCACTGCTCGGGGCTGGCGCCTGGAAATCCCGTCTCGCCGGGCCGGGCCGTGCCCATGTGCTTCGTCGTCGCCTCGTAGTTGGCCTTGAAGAGACGGCCCTTGGCGACGGCGTCGGAAAGGTACCGGGGCGGCTCCGCATGCGGCGTCTGCGACATCTCGGCATAGAGGTCCGCGTACTTCTTCAAACCGTCGATGAGCGTCCAGTCCCACCGCGCGAGATTGCGGACCGTCCAGAACTCCTCGTACTTGGCGATCGGCTGGGCGGGATCCGGAATGGCGATGTCGAGCTCGCCGCCAAACTTGATGGCGCCTTCGAGATTCCTGTTCGGCCGGTCGTCGCTCGCCTGCAACCCGGAGATCCAGGCGTCGATCTCGGCCGACTTTTCGCCGCCCTTCACGCCCTTCGCCTTGCGGTCGAACTCGATGATCTCGAGCACCTTCAGGTCCTCGGGCCTGGCGACCGGGGCGCCGTCCGCCTCCGCGTGGGCCTTGATGGCCTTCCAGGCGAGCATCGCGTCGAGGGCGCTGCGAAACACCTTGTACTGCGGCGTGAAGGTTGCCCAGTCGAGCGCCGCCATTCGCGCCTCGGTGTCGGCCAGCAGCGGCTGGACGACGCCTCCGAGGTAGATCTTGCGCTGCACGGCGCCGAGCGTCGTGAGCAGCTCGTTTCCCTGCGTGCCCCTCAGGAAGAGGACGAACCAGAACCGGTGCTTCAGCGCGTTCTCGCGCTCGGCCTGGAGGTCACTCGCGATGCGGTAGGACTCGGCGACCGAGCACCCCTTCTCGACGCAGGCCCTGGCCTCCTTCACGGACCTGCGGATCGGGTTCAGGACGCCCTGCAGCGACCGGTACGCCGGAAACATGCCGCCGAGAAAGAGGAGGACCACGAAAATGCCGAGGCCGCGCACGAGCCAGAGGACTTTCTTCTGCCTCGCCTCGGAGGCGGCCGTGCGCGTGATCAGGCCCTGCTCGGGGAAGACTTTCTTTTCGTAGAAGTGGCGGATGAAAAAGGCGCGCGACTTCTTGAAGATGCTCTCGAGATCCTCGAGCGCGCCCTCCGCCGCCCCGCCCGGCGTGTCGAGCAGGTCCCGCGAGGCCTGCGCGATGGGCCGCCCCTGCTGGACGCCGCTCGAGAAGTAGAACCCCCGGAACGCGAACGGCTCGTCGAAACGCGTCCTCTGGAAGATGGCCTTGAAGTAGTTGGCGAGCGGAGCCTTGAGGGCGCGGAACTCCTCCGGGAACACGTAGAGCTTGTCGGCCTGGGCCGGGTTCTCCTCGTCGCCCAGGAACTTCAGGCGAAGGCGATAGAGGCGGTTGGCGATCTGCTCGTAGATACCGTCGAAGGACTCCGGATCGTAGGGCTTGGACGGCCCCTCCGTGCTCGACCAGCCGAAGAGCTGCTGCTGGTCGATCGGGTCGAGCTTCAGGAAGAACTCGGAGAACCCGAGGACACGGTCCGCCTTGGTCACGAGGATGAAGACGGGAAACCGGATCTCGAGCACGCGCTGCACGTGAAGGAGCTTCTGGCGGATGTTCGTCGCCTTTCGCTCCTGCTCCTCGGTCGAATCCTCGAGCAGCGACGTGCACGGGATCACGACGAGCACGCCGTTGATCGGGCAGTACTTCCGATACTTGTGCAGGAGCTTCAGGAAGGAGGACCACTCGGCCTGGTCGGGCGCGCTCTCCTCCTGGAAGGTGAAGCGGCCCGCCGTGTCCAGGATGACGGCCTCGTTGGCGAACCACCAGTCGCAATTGCGGGTCCCTCCGGCGCCCGACAGGGCGTCTGCGCCGACGGGGAACTCGAGGCCCGAGTTCTTCAGCGTCGTCGACTTGCCCGACTGCGGCTCGCCGATCAGCAGGTACCAGGGTAGCGAGTAGACATCGAGCCCGGCCTGCTTGAGCTGCACGACGGCCTCGGACCACTTCGCCGCGAGATCGCCCAGGGCCTGCTTCACCTCCTCGCGCGACGCTCCGCCCTTCTGGGCGTCCCGGCGCAGTTCTCCCTCGAAGGCCCGCGCCTGGCTCTTCTCGCGCGACGCGACTGCCAGGTTCAGCAGGGACAGGAGAACCGCGATCAACAGGAGGCCGAGGACGAAAACCCACCAGTACTTCTCGACGCCCAGCAGGCGCGTGATCACGTAGACCATGGGAGTGAGGAGGAAGACGATGCCCAGGTATTTCAGGGGGCGCGGCAACCGGTTCAGAAGGTCGAGAAGCTCGTTCATGGCCGTCCTACACCAGCTTCATGGCCTTCGCGGCCTCGCGCAGCTCTTCCATCGAGCCGCGCCACAGGAAAAAGGCGACGGTGTAGTAGAGAAGGAGGAGGCCGAACGCGACGATCAGGACGCGGTAGAGGTTGATCAGCGGCGAGAGCCGCCGCTGGGGCTGCGCGTCGACGTGGTACGCCGCGGGCGTGAGCTTGTCCCCGAGGTTGGCGAAATACTCGGCGCACTGCCGGTAGAGACGCTTTCGGACCTCCGAGAGCTTCTCGGGCCGCTCCCGGTACTTGCCGCCGAAGCCGAGCGTGATGCCGGTGAACAGGATCGCGGCGATCGCGACGTCGTCGGGGCGCAGCTCGGCGGCCATCGTGAAGTATTTCTCGCCGCCGATGTTCGTCCCGAACGTCTTCTCCTCGAGCAGCTGCCCCTCCCACTGCGCCGCATACTCCCAGCCGGAGTGGATCAGGATCTCGTCGGTCAGGACGACGAGCGGGTACCGGACCTTCTCGTAGAGCGCCTCGGTCCTCGGGTCCTGCCGGGCCTGGCGCGCCTGGTCCGCCAGGATCTCCTCGAGGCGGGCCGAAACTTCGAAGAGCTCGACGCGCAGGCCCTTGCGCACCTTGCGCCGGAAGGACGTCAGGAACAGCAGGAGCTTCGAGACGAGGCGGAAGAGCTCGGTCGTCGGATCCGGCCGCTCGCTATCCACGCGACATCCCGCCTTTCCCGCCGGCCGCCGGTTTGAGAACGATGAAGAGGGCGAACTTCAGGCGCTGATCGAGCCCGCCGGCGACGGCGACGATCCGGTCGCGCACCACGTTGGCCCAGTACGGGCCGTCCTTCTCGATGCCAAAGTAGAAGTAATCCTCGCGCGCGGGCAGCCCCGAGGGAACGCGTTTCAACATCTCGAGGTCGAGCCCCAGCAGGCGCCGCTGCTTGAGCAGCGGGATGTCGCCGGGCGTCCCGAGCTTCATCGTCTCGATGCGTCCCTTGAGCTCCTGCTCCTCGATGTCGGTCTCGATCAGGAGGTAGATCTCCGTTTCCGGTGCCAGCCATTCGGGCGCCAGGTTGGCGACGAGCAGGTCCTCCTTGATCATGAACTCGACCCTCACGTATCGCGAGGCGACGATCTTCTCGGACAGGGCCTCCAGGATGTGGGTGAGCTCGAAGAAACAGGGACCGAGCCGGTCATGGTCGTAGAGAGGGATGCGGATCGGCTGCCGCGTGTCGTCGAACAGGGAGAGCTCGCCCGCCAGGCGGCAGAACTCCGCGTAGACCATGAAGGGATGGATCCTGGGGATCCGCGTCAGCTGCTGAAAGAGGAAGAGGAAGGAGCCGAGGATCTGCAGCTTCATGAGCGGCTGCCATCCCGTCGCGCCCTCGGCGTCGAACGCCATCTTGCCTTCGGCCATCTGCGCCACGAGGAACCGGTGCTTCGCCTCCAGCCGGTTCGTGATGGACTGGCACAGGTTCTCGAGGATCGGCCAGGCCCCGATCTCGGTGACCGAGGGGATGAACTCGGCCGAGAGCGCCGGCGTGTTCTTGCCCTGCCCCGAGCGCTCGACGAGCGCGATCGGAACGCACTCGTAACCGTCGCGGCTCTCTTCGCCAAAGAAGAAGCGGCCATTGGCGCGCCGTGTCTCGAGGACCTGCGGATTGCCCCCGGTGTTCTCGTCGAGCGCCTCGACGGTCTCGACGCTCCACCGGCGATCCTGGCCGCCCACCTTTTCCCCGGGCGCGAAGGCGTTGGCGTCGAGCTCCCTCCAGGACGGCACGCCGAGCCAGACCTCCATGCGCCCCCCCGCCTGGTCGAGCTCGAGCTTGAAGCTGCGCGCGGGCAGGCGCAGGTTGGAGTCGAGCGAGAGCGCGGTGCCGTCCTTGAGCTTCACCTCGCAGTCGCGGACCTCGAAGGTGAAGTTCTCGAGCTGATCGAGCGCGATGTCGATCTTCAGCAGCCCCCAGAAGAAGGGCTGCAGCCGCCGCACCTCGCCGCGCAGCATCTCCTCGCGGTGGCGCGCCGCCAGCTGCATGTGGTGCGGCCGGAGGAACATGCCCTCCGCCCAGTGGACCTCCGGAGTCTTCACGATCGGCCTCTACTGCGTCTCGACCGAGAGTTCCCGGTCGTGTACGGCGATCTTCAGCGTCTTGCCCTTCCAGCGGTCGGCCGGAAGGCTCACGATCTGCTTGGAGAGATCCGGACTCTGAAACTTGTAGTCCGCGATGATCAGCAGAAACTTGTCCTTGCCCTCCGCGCTGACCTGGATGTCCCTCTGGCAGACGCCGTTGGCGTCCTTGGTCGGGAACGTGACCGTGGTGATTCGGTCCCGCATCGTGTCGCGCATCGGATCGTAGAACCACCGCTCGCCGAGCGACTGGATCTGCCGGGCCTGATCCTCCGTTGCGCGCACGACATCGACGGTCAGGAGAAGCCCGCCGTTGATGGGCGGGGTGCACCGAAACTGCACCGACGAGGAGCTGGAGCAGCCCGCCGCAAGAACGAGGAGCAGAACTGCCGCAACCCTGCGGCCGAGCACGCGAGCCGGGACACCCGTTTTCATTGCGCCCTCCGCTTCGTGAGCTTGTCGAACTCCTCCTGGGCGACACGATACGCGACCTGCAGCACCTGGTCCTGCACGACCTCGGCATCGAGCCCCTTGACCGCCTCGCGGTACCGATTCCAGAAATCGACCGCTCCGCCCTGGAGCTTCCACGTCGCCGGGCGGGCCGCGGAGGCTTCGATCGCGGCGGGCCCCACTTTGCCCCAGAACTGGCCGAACCAGACGCCGGCGCTCTTGTGGTGGCCGGCCAGGATTGCCACCTGCCAGCGTTCGAGCTCTCGAAGATATTCGGGCAGGCGCTCCCGATCGAAGGATTTCCCCTGCCGCATGGCCGTCAGAATGGACTCCAGCGAGTAGCGGTAAGCGCCCAGGCGAAAGCTCGCGGTGGCATTGCCCGGCATCGTAACGCTCTGGATCAGTCCCAACAGGAACTTTTCGAGCCGCCGCGCGAACTCGACGAGCTCCTTCAAGACCGCGACCTCGGCGGGCGCGCCCTTCCCGGCCGGGCCCGGCGAGAGGACGTCCTGCCACGACGCGTCGAGCGAGGACGGAGCCGGCGTTGCCGCAGGCGCACGGGCCGCGGAGAGTTCCGTCACCTGCTGCTCGAGCTCTTCGATGCGCCGCAGCAGGCGCGGGACATCGGCCGAAACCTCGACCGGGGGCGCCGCGATCACCGGAAACTGCACCCGGATCTGCGAAAGGATGCGCGTGCGATTTTCCGGCGCGACGGCCGCGAGCGCTCGCGTGACGACGGTCTTGATGGCGGATCGCCGGTCTTCCGGCGTCGAGAACCGATAGAGGATGGTCGCCTCCTCGATTTCGAGCGCGATCGCGCGCGCGCGTTGATCCAGGACGACGTCGCCCGTCGAGGCGGCCAGCGGCGCCGGGGCGGAGGCGGCCGGCGGCGCGGAAACCGCCGGCATGGGGGCAGTCGGCGCGACGCGAGCCGCGGGGGCCGCGGCAGGCGGGGGCTCGGGAGGCGGAGCCGCCGGAGGAGGAGGAGGTGCCTCCGGCGCCTTTGCTGCCGGAGCCGGCCGGGCGGGGCGCTCCTTGACCGGCGGCTCCATGGCCGGCGGCCGCCGTTCGAGCGTCTCGTCGTCGTCGGTATGAATCCGTTCCGTTCGCGACGCGCGCGACCGTTGAGGCTCGGTCTTCTCGGCCGGCGCGGTGACCCCATGCTCGGCCAGCCAGGCCCCGACCGGGCCGGGGCTGTCGAGCAGCAGCGCGAGCAGAATTTCCGAAACCCGGGCCGCTGCCGCCGATTCGCCGAGACCCGACATCTGCCTGGCCGCCGCGCCGAAGATCGCGTTGACCCGCGTCGTCAGCACCGGCTCGGAAGGTTTTGGCGATTCGACCGGCGCGTCGAGAAACCGGAAGACCCACTCGCGCCGGCCGTGAAACAGGGCCTGGCCCCAGAGCTCCTCGAGAGCCTTTTCCGCCGACAGGCCCGCGGATTCCAGAGCCCCTTCGACCGCCGGGTCGGCGCCGCGCAGAAGCGCGTCGGCCAGATGCCGGGTATCGGCGAAATTGTCCTTCCGGCGCCGCGCCGAGGCCCGGACGGCCGCCAGCATCTTCTGCAGCGAGGCCGTCGCGCTGAGCTCGCCCGCCGGGATCTCGGACTCGGCGGGCCCCTTACCCTTGCCACTGAGTGTCACCTGGATCGGGGTCGTCGAGAGAAGGAAGACCTCGTTCTCGTGGATCTCCACTTCGCCCGAAACGCGCCGGCCCGAGGCGTACGTCCCGTTGGTGCTCTTCAGGTCTTTCAGGAAGAGGGCTCCGCCGGAGGCCCGCAGCTCGGCGTGACGACCGGAGATCCGTTCCGAGTCCCCCAGAACGAGGTCGTTCTTTACGCCGCTCTTCTCGTCACCGGGGCGGCGCCCCATCCGAACGACGCAGGGATCGGTATCCAGGTTCCTGGAGCAGCGGATGCCCTCCATCGGGCCCAGCCAGACCTCGAGGTTCAGGCTGCCTGACGCGCTCGCGGGCCGAGCGGCCATCAGAGGGCCCTCGAGCCTTCGCCCGAGGAGCCGTGCCGGCCGCCCGGCAGCAGAAGAGAGCCCCTCGTACAGCGATAGCCCGTACCGGCCGGCACTTTCACTCCCGCGATTCTAAGGCACTATCCGGAAATGCGCCCGGCCCGGTCCCCGGGCAACCTCTCGGACATGACCTCGGACAGAATCTGCTGGATCTCGACGTGGATGGCCTGGCGCTCGAAAAGCAGCGTCCGCAGCTCGGCCGCGAGCAGATTCACTTCCTGCATCGTCGTTTCGAGCTTGGCGGTCGGGTGGTCCGGGTCGTAGTCGGACGGATCCGCACAGACCGAGAACCCCGCGACCCGGGTTGCGAGCCGGAGCCCCAGGAGGACAGTCCTGCGCCAGACGGCGTCCGGGATTGCGTTGGGGCGATTCTCGGCCCGATCCAGCGCCTGGTAGAAGACGTTCGCCTTCTGCAGGACCGCAGCGGCCTCCGGGTCCCGGTCGAGCGGGTCGAATGTTCCCGTTGCCGCATCGGCGCCAGTGACGAGTCCCTGGGCGACCCTCTCGGCGGCGCGGGCGACCGACTTCGCATCCTGCAAATCGTTGCCGACGAGCAGCCTCAGCAGCATGACGCCGAGCGAATAGAGATCGCTCGGCACGTTGAAGTCCGCGTAGACCCGGTAGCGTGTCCCCGGAATGCGGCCTCCCGCCGTTTTCCTGAGCCTCTCGGCCGTCGATTCTTCGAGGGCAATCGGCTCGCTGATGAAGGCGAGCTCCTGCGCGGCCGGCTTGCCCCTCGGATCCCGGCGGGCTGGAAGGGCCACGTTGGAAAGACCGAGGGCATCGTTGTCGAGCAGGACGAGGATCCAGTCGTGATCTCTCGGGCTCGGATAGATCCCGTACGGGTCGGACAGCCGTCCGTGCAGCCGATAGGTGCTCGCCCCTCGCCCCGCCGCCTCGAGCTCGGTCACGACCAGTTGCGCCGGGCGAGGCAGGGTCAGGTGAAATTCCAGCACCTCCGGCGCCGCGTACGGCACGTTCGGCCGGTGCGACGGCACGAGGATCTCCACGGAACCGGCCAGTTTTTCCGGCCGCGCCGCGGAAGACAGTCCGTGCAGGCGCGCCTGAAATCCCCAGAGCCAGGGAAGGTCTTCGCCCGCTCGCGAGAAGTCGAAGAGGAAATGGCGCGGGTGAAGGTCCAGGTGCGGGCGCCCGAAGGCGCGCGTGTATTCGAGCGCCGCCTCGACGGCCTGCCCGAACGCCACGAGTTTCAGATAGAGGACCTCGACGGCGTCCAGGCCGGAGCTCTCGGCCCCGAAGAGCAGACGCCCGGCGCTCGCCCGAAGCTCGCCACCCGCCGGGTAGCGAAACCGGGTCGACGCGGCCAGGGCAGGAAGAGCCGCCTTCTCCTCGGCAAAGGACTCCGGCGGGCGACCGCCGAACAGGTCGGCGATGTCGTCGAGCGCCAGGGCTCCGAACCCCGTGACGAGGTAGGGCGAGTCGTAGAAGGTGAGCACTTCCCACCGGTCTTCCCAGAAGGGCGCCGCGCGATGGCCGGACGCCAGCGACGTCTGGAACTTGCGCGCGGCCTCGACGCAATCGGGGCAGGGGAAACGGGAGCGGATCTCTTCGGTCTCCGCGCCGCCCGCGAGCGACTCCCCCACGTCCCGGAAGAGGTCCGCGGCTGCGAGAACGAGCTTGTGCTCGTTCTTCTCGGGGACTTCGAACGCATAGAACGGCGCCTCGGGGTCCTCCTTGTTGCACGCCTGGCAATGAAGGAACCGGTCGAGCGAGGACGCGAAGAGGGGAAGGCCCGCGCTCGCGAGCAGGGCATCGTCCCGGCAGGTCGAGAGCGGCGCGCCGCAGCGGGGGCAGGGTGGACTGAAGAGGCGGCGGCCGGTGCGGCAGAAGAAAAGCGGCGGCAAGGCGCCCGTTTGGGCCTCCGTGTTCGGGCTGATCAGGCGGGGCGCCACGCGCGCGGACGACCGGAAGTCGCGGATGCGCTCGATCTCCTGGCTCCACTCCTGCTCGACCGCCAGGTTGGAGGAGAAGGGCTGGTCCTCCGGACCGGTCGTCCGATACGCGCTGCGCAGGAGCTTGATCGCGCAGAAATCGACGATGCTCTCCGGGTCGCCCTTGATGACCGCCAGGTAGACGCGCGAGACGTCCTCCTCCTCGGACAGGAGAAAGAAGGGGTCGCCCGAAGCCGGCTCGCGCTCGGCGAGCACGAGCTGAAGGGAAAAAGGCCCGTCCGAAAGCGGGATCAGCGGGACGGAGGCAACACGCCACTCGGAAGGATCGCGAGTCACAGTGCCACGATTCTAACCTCGCCCGGCGTCGGGCGCGGCACGCCGGCGGCCCGGCCCTGCGCCCGGCCTACTTGTGGAAGGCCCGGATGATCGTGTCGAGCGCCTCCTGGACCACCGCCTGGTCGAGGCTCGAAAACCGCAGGTTCATGTTGCGCGCCTTGTCGCGGATGACGAAGCGCCCCCCGTCGAGCGCGACAGCCCACTCGTTCTCGATGACCAGGCCGCCCCCGAAGTCGTACTTCTTCCGGCACGCCTCGATCGTGGCCTGGGCCTCCTGCATCAGGTACTCGAACTGGTCCGAAGCGAGCATGAAAGCGGCCTCCTCCCGAAGTTAGGCAAAGTGCCGACGACAGCTTAAGGCACGTAGGTCCGAATCTGGACCTTCCACCAGGGCCAATCGTGCCCGTAGGGCGCGTCCCACACGCTGCCGCGGTTGCGGATCCCTTTGTCGTTCAGGATTCGGAGCATGTCGGTCGTGCCCGAGAGGATGTTGTCGGTTTGCCCCGTCACGATGCAGAGGTCCATGGTGTTGAGCTTGCCGACCCAGTCGGCGTTCATGTTCGGGACGTTCGCCGTCGGACAGTGGAAGTAGCAGAGCTCGTCCCAGTACCCGTCCAGGAAGCTGTAGATGTCGTACTTGCCCGAGAAGGCGACGACCTTGTCGATGACGTCCGGGTGCCGGAACCCGAAGTTCGCCGCGTGGTACGCGCCGAAGGAGGCGCCGAGCGTCGTGATCCGGCCGCCCGTCTTCGCGCGGTCGCGGACGAAGGGAACCACCTCGCCATAAACGTAGCGGTCGTACTGGTCGGCCCGGCGAATTCGCTCGGCCGGGTGCTTGCCCTTCGCGTAGAAGCTCTCCGCGTCCACGCTGTCTACACAGGCGATCTGGATGGCGCCGTTCTCGATGAGATCACCGACCGCCCCGATGAGCCCGAAGTCTTCGTTCTGGTAGTAACGCCCGACCGAGGTCGGGAACCAGATCATCGGCCGGCCGGCGTGGCCGAACCAGAGCATCTCCATCCTGCGCCCCAGCGTGGGTGAATCCCAGGCGACGTATTCGCGGTGCATGTCCTCTCCTGAAAGCGGATTTTCGGCGTGGGATAATCGCACGAATCGGGGCGTAGCGCAGCGGTAGCGTACCTGCTTTGGGAGCAGGTGGTCGCCAGTTCGATCCTGGCCGCCCCGACCATGAGCCCACCTCGCTGATCTCCGATAACCTACCGAGTCCGCCACAGAAATCCGGGATCGAACCGGCGACCACCGCGGGGGGTTGGGCGAACGCCGTGGCCCCCGCCAGGAATTCGCCGCGGACGTCCCGAGCGGGTTGCGCTTTCCCGGCTAAGTGCAGGGTTTGACCGGGTTGTCGCTTAGTCATAGGCTGCTTCGAAAAAGCCTGCTGTACGGCCCTTCGCCATGATCGCAAGACTTCGCTGGCTTCTCTTCTCGTTTCGAGGACGCCTCGCGCGCAGTGCTTTCTGGTGGGCGGGGACCTGCGCAACT
>Ga0326726_10000423_pt1 | contig 40049 bp, 40 predicted proteins | sample MHFenrmetagenome_2_FD_207603 | JGI IMG/M metagenome (GOLD analysis project Ga0326726, IMG submission 207603) | Lab enriched peat soil microbial communities from Michigan Hollow, Ithaca, NY, United States - MHF15MN | ecosystem: Environmental > Terrestrial > Soil > Wetlands > Peat | place: USA... | reverse complement strand
ATTTTTGTGTACAGTCAGGGTACAAATATATACAATTTATTATAAACCATAAAATGTTATATCACTAATATTCAATTAAATAATAACTATTACAATGTACTAAAAGTATCAAAACTTGCATGGGGTGTAAGGGGTCGTCTGTTCGAGTCAGATCACCCCGACAAGGTTTCAGAAGATCTGAAATTTTTAAGTACATAGTTTAGTATATAACTCTTATACTAAATGTGTACTTTTTTTACGCCCAAATGGAGCATGGTTTGAACTATTTCGAAGTAAATTCGTGGGTCTTTAAATATTAGACCCAAAACTTGGCTATTTAGTAGCACCTGACTCATAATCAGAGGGTCGCTGGTTCGATCCCAGTTGGGTCCACATTTAGATACAATAAACACCTTTAATACAGCACATTAGAGCTGTTATGTATTTATAGGGGACACTATGGAGAACACAAAGTTTGGTTTTGGAAGTTAAAATGCAAATTTTTTAGCCTTACTTAACCAAAAAATCACAACAATAGTTTTCCATACTCTTCCTTGTTAAGAATTAAAATAGGAGTTCTTTTATGGGTTCATTAAATGGAAAATCTTATCTCTATTTTCCTTTTTCCTCTAGGAAATAAGCTTCTTCACCATCCCATGTATGCATTTTTTTACAATGCGGACATTGTACAGTATTTTGAAATAATCCCTTTCTATCGGAATTCAGAGGTACGGATATACCTGTCGATACAGGTTTCCCAGTAGATGGACATTTAATGTAAAGAGTAGGCATTTTTTAATTTTTAGTCAAGGGGAATATTATTTTAATTTAAATATGAATTGACAGATATTACAATTTTTTGTAAAAAAGTCAATATAATAGGTACCTGTATCCATTTTCGAAATATTGAGATTGAATCTAACAGAATCGACAGATGGCAAATTATCAAATCTGACCGAATCTGAAAGAATATTATTGATATTATCTCTAGGTAATTTGAATGAAAGGAACATTAAACTATCAATAGATTTATTAGCAATTTCCCCTGAATTTTCAGTTATAGTAAATTTTACATTAATTAGTATATTCGATATGTTTACAGAACTTATCTCATTATGAAAACTCGACACTTTCAAATTCTCAATATTATATAGGCAATTAAAGACTTTCACATCTGCCACAACAAATCTCCCGTTATACTTAAGTAATTTACCCTCATGAGTTACAAATTTTCGATCATTTGTGAAATATTTTGTTTTTTCGATTTTTATCTTTGATAACTTATCATTAATTCTTAATTGTAATTGATTTAAGGAATCCAGTAAAGCTTTATCATAACCGACACGTTTATCTATTTTCCCTTTTTCGATAATAAGGTTTGATATTTCTTTATCATTATTAATTAATTGATTTTCTTTGTCCAGTAACACCTTCAAAGAATCCTTATTTGGTGTTTTTAAAGCATCGTTTTGATAGATATTAATAGTGTCCGTGGTTTGCTTCAATAAATGATACTCCTCCTTAATCTCTCTATTTCTTTTATTTACAATAACACTATATGCAATTGCTATTCCAGCTGTTAATATTATCGGAATATTTATCAAGAATCGTCTATATTTCCAATTGATAAAGAGTTTCGGAGCTAGAATATAAAGGGTAAAAACAATCAGACTCAAAAAAACAACTACCCCAAATATATAATCTAAGATTTTCATTTGACCTCCTCCCTTCTAAACTCCGCAATAAGCAATAAAGTAGTACTCCAAGTTATTCCTGTATATAAAGACACACTTGTACTATCAGGACTTAGAGATAAAAAAACAATGATTGCACCGAGAAAAGGAGCTATTAGAAAATCTATTAAGTAGTAAATTTTCTTATTTTTAATTCGAAATAATCGAGAAAAAAAAGGAATCGTTCCTTTAAATCCTTTTATGTTTAAAGAGAATATATGCCCCACTAGAGCACCAAACCAAATCACTACAAACTGGTTATTGAATAATTTTTCTGTTAAAAAGCTATCCATGTAATAAATGTTTTTTTACATGTTTGCCGGCAATTTTATTTTTAATAAATGCTTTTTTATACTTAATAATATAAATTATAAATTTTATCGATGATAACAAACACTAGAAATCAAATTTACTGCTTTAATAAGATAAAGGCAATTATAATTTATGAAATTTGGCTATCTTGATGAGAATAAAGGAGATTCGTCACAAATAATACATTAGAATCTTTAGTACCGTACATTTTAAATCTCACTAAATATGCCTTTATGCAAAAGCCGGGTTTCCTGACCACATTTGGTCGGTCAAATTACCATAATTTTATTTCTCTAGACATCAAGGATTTAACTCCGGCAACCTATGGTCAATTTATTCCGGCCAAAGGTGTTCAAGGTCATCGGCTTTTCCGATATACCTCCCACCAGTACTGATCCACCTGCTAATATTTCCCAAAGCTATCACTGGATAAAATAAAAGGGTATGCAGTAAACTCTTACATCACCAACCAGAATTCGATTTTGATTTATTTTAGAGGATCTTGCTTGGAAAATTTAATTTTTTAACGAACATTTTGAGAAATTTGTAATTAATATTCTATATATTTTGTATATTTATAACATGGGGACTTTTCATAACATACTAAGAAAATTACCTATTAAACCAGTATTTCTATTACATGACTTTGAGGATATCTCTATCCGATCAGAGCCTGAAGAGAAAAGTAATTCATTTACCAGAACGAAGGGTAGCGGGAAGGAGCGCACGATTCACTATTCAACGGACATTGTTAATTGGGCACTCTTAGAAGCTATTGAAGAGACAAAAGAGGAGTACAAAAATCACTAAAATATTACAGCTATCAATACGAAAATATAGTTCGTTAAGCCCTCGGATCAACCGGGGGCTTTTTATTTAATAAAAGAAGCCAGCATCCTTAAAAGTCAATTTGTAGTTTTCCCCTATATTACATACTGGCATAGAAAAGATGCTGGCAATCTTATTTGTATTAACTAAAATCTTTTTAAAGATAGAAAAATATCATTAACAAGCAAATGAAATTTAACATGTTGAAATAAACTTGACTTTGTCTTTTTGCTGGTGCAACTTTAATAATTAACTTAACAACAAGCATGTAACTCCGGCTAAAGATGGTCAATTAATTCCAGCTAAAGGTGGTCAAGAAGTCTGGCTTTTGCAATGTTGCATATAAACGCAAAATTGCGTTCACGAAACTCATTACTGCAAATATAGATTTTCAATATTTCGTAATAAGTCAGCGTGTCTCTTGCTAAATATTTCGGTAATAATAAGATTGGTTGCAATATCCCCTATGCCATCTTCACTTTTTAAAACTAATGTTGGCGCCAATGCTTATTGGAATAATCCTCCCCCAAACAATGCACGCTTACTGAAACGTCCAATTAACAACATTGACCTCCCCTGTTATCCACCATCAAACAATGGGACGTTTATTTGAATAGATATATTTATTTTTTACAAATATGACTTGAAGTTGTAGTGCGAATACACCACTGACCTCGAAAACAAATAATAAGCCCCTGAAAATATGGGATTTTCATTTTCTCTGGTGGCATATTTGTTGGTAAAATTGAAGATAATATTTTGCACCTTTGGGATTTGCAAAACCGGATGTACTTACCACATTTGAAGTTAGAAAAATTATCATACATAACTAAATTACAATCACTTATATGCACCTTTTAATGGTCAAAATGTTCCGGCCATCTATAATCAAGATTACTGGTTTTTCTGTATAATATTTATTAAGAGCAAAAATCTCAAATCAAATGAATAGGGCGAAAATGAAAAGAATGAATAAACTACTTTTGGACAGTAAAAGGAACGATTTCGGTTTTTCAGGGAGAGAAAAGAATGGAATCTCAATAAATTTAAATCAATTGTCCTAATAGTTATGGGTAGGATTAAAAGTTAAAATATTGAATCCGTGACAAATAAAGGACAAAAGGGGGACAAATGGAGTATTATAAGCTATATTGAAAGAATGATCAAGGTAAATTCAATGTAGCTATTGTCCTATAATCCTTTTTTACAAGCCCAGGGATTCGGATTAAGGGAACCTTTATCAATAGCTGAATTCTAGATCAGTTTTCTTTACAGAATAGTTTTATATCATGTTTTACAATTAATGCAATTATTGGTATAGCTAAACTTAATTCAACACTATAGGTACTTACTAAAATTGAAGCGATAGCAATTAGTAAATTTCTAATATCTCCTGATATTAGTTCATCAACCCAATCTTTTGGAATTTTATTTTCCCTATCGCAAAGAATGTCAGCAAGTGTGGTTTTAAATTTAAGCCATTGCTCTAATCCAATGTCATAAAAATCAATAATAAATTCATTGTCTTTAAATTGCTCATTATGTTTTGATACATTCATTCCTAAATAATAATACCAAAAGTTTTCATCAAACTTATCGTTTAGTATGAATTGAATTTGCTTTTCAGTTAATTCTGCTTTTTTCATCTATATTATGTTTTATAATTACTCCATATTCATAGTCCTCAAAAAACATTGAACTTTTAGTGCCAGTTGTCCTTCCATATTTCGCTCCCTTTTTATTTACATAAAGAGTATTTACCTTTTTAATCCTTTGAAATGATAATTGACCAATTCTAATTCCTGGGTATAATGGCAAAGGTAATTTCCCCATATTGTGAAGCTCAAATGTTAAACCTCCTTCAAAACCAGGATCAACATATCCGGCAGTAGAATGAATCTGTAACCCAGTCCTCCCCCAAGTACTTCTCCCTTCTAACCTTCCCGCCAAGTAAGAAGGAATAACAAAATACTCTAAGGTAGAAGCCAATACAAAATCATCAGGATGAAGAATAAAAGACTCCATTGGCTTAATATGGACAACTTCAGAATATTCTTCAGTCTGTTTTCTTATTTTCTCAACAGGCAAACTTAGGTCAAAATGAGTTTGTTTGCTTGTCTTGATATATCTAAATTCTGTACCTAAGCGAATATCAATAGAAGAACTTCCAATTTGTTTTACTCCATTTAACAAAGGAGTAACAATGAGTTTTCCCGATATTAATTCTCTTATTATTTCAATATCTGATAATATCATGGTTCTGTTTTTTCAATAAGTTGTAAAAGCTCACTTGCTTCAATAGATTTTAGAATTCTATCATCACATAAATCATACAAATCTCCAATCCTTGGGAGTTTATCATAAAGACAGTTGTCATTATCTTCAAATATTATTTTTAAACATTTGGGGATTATATATGATATTTTATAGACCCATCCAGCATTTAATATTTCCCAGAGTGTTGTACCTCTTTCACTTATTAATTTTTTTGACAATTCAAGATCAAGATTTTCCTTTGATAGGGATTCAGATATTATTTTAGAAGAATTTTCACGAATTGCACCTATAGGAATTCCTGCAATTAGTTTTTTGTTAAGTTCTAATATTTTGTTTTCAGGTTTATATTTTATTTGCATTTTATAAACATTAGTTAATTCACGAAGTCTGTCTAAAAAATGAGTTAATTTTCGTATCCTAATTTTAGGAACATTGGGATCTCTTTGCATGCCAAGATTAATGTCGTCAATATCCTCAATCATATTAAAGAAAAATGTGCTTAAATCTTCTTCTCCAATCATTTTTGATTTACATTTTAAGGTAAATCCATTCCTTTCAATATATTCATTAAGGAATCTTATTCTTAACATATTTGAGGGGTGATATTGAGAATGAAAACTATTCCAAGCTAAACTTCCAGTACACAATGAATATGAAACTAATGACGAAAAATATGCAGGACCCAATAAGTTGGTAGCAAAAATATCACAGAAAATTTCTTCAGCCCATTTCTTTAAAATTCCTTGATCATTTATAGTCGTTTGCGGTGGTAGGATTGTTGGATCTTCTGTAATCTTTTTTATTTCTTGTTCATTGATATGCCCAATTTCATGCGCTAGAATTGTCCAATTTAAGGGATTCGATATTTCGAGTTTGGGTAGAAAAATAGTTGGATATTTTATTGACGAGTTTTCAATTAACAACCGACTTTTCCTAAAGACATTCTTGAACTTATTAATTAAATTGTTTTCTTTAAAGGAATATTCATCTATCAAAATTATGTTAATATGTGTATTTGCATATTCTTTTGGCAGACTTCTAATTATCCCATTTGAAAAAGTGTAAGTTTCTGGCCTAACCCAATCTGAATGAATAAATTTAAGAAGAGAATGAAAATCCTTAAAAAGATTTAAGGTGGTCGATAACCTTCTATTAAGCGATTCTCTTTCAATATCTGAAAGATTGTTATTTTTTATAAGTTGAATTGGCGTTTCTAGTTCTACTAATATTTTATTTAATGCAATCTCAAAGACATTTAAAGTAATTTGCTTACCTGCGTCTTTTAACATAGATTTATTGGAGCTGATAAAACTTTTTAACCTATAAAGTTTCTCAAAAATCTCAATAATTATATACTTCTCAACAAGATTATTCATTTTCTTCTTCAATTGATATTGAATGCCAAATTGGTACAGATAGATTCATTAATATTGCTTCCAAAGCTTGAACTTTATCTAAAGTAAGAACTTCTTTGTCAATTTCTTCCAAATAATCTATTGCAAGTTGGATATCATCCTCATTCAAATCAATTTTATGTAATCGTTCGGAAATTGAAGATAGATTTTTATAGTCAATTGTAACTCTTTTATCAAATAAAAGTTCCTCATACTCTGCCGTTTGAGCCTTTTTTATAAAATCCAGAATACTAATTATTTCTGATTTTATTACTGCTGGATAGAAGTTGCTTTTTTTGTAAAGAGATAATTGCATGATCCCTTCATCAAGAATATCAACTACTTTCTGGAATTCTATTGTATCACTCATAATTTTTAAGATTTTTATAGATAGAATAAAGAATCTCAGGTATTGGCTCGTCATTTGAATAAATAAATCTTTTTAACTTAAGCCTTTCAACAGTTTCAGTTATTTTTTGAGGTTTGATCTCTTTCTTAAATTTACTAAATACATCATCTATGCTTATTTCTCCCATTTCGTTTACAAAATCAAGTAATAGTAAATCTTCCTTTTCTTGTCTAGAAATAAATTGAAGAGATTTATTATCGGCAATCTTAATTGATAGGTCTGCATTAACAAAGTCATCTTCTAAAGATCCTGAGGACGTATATGCAGGATTTATGAAGTGTAGGAATCCGTTCAATAGATTATCTTTCTGTGAAGTAGTGTCAATATAATAAATTGTATCTATAATAGTTTTCTCACTTCCAAGTTTGAATATTTGTCCAAAGGCTACTTTTGAGAAAAGGTAATCAATAGGATCAGCTTCCTTTAGGTTTATATGCAATAGGGTTGGATTTTTAATCTTTTCCATCAGTCTTTCCAAAAATAATCTAACTTTCTCTCCTCGTCTTGGAGCTAAGGCATCAGGATAGATTAATATTTCCTTAACAACATCTATTTCAATTTCAAAACTGAAATTCATGATTGTTCTTTTAAGGGTATAAAAATTGCGATTTGAGTTCCCGGAAATAACTTTTGAGTATTATTGGTTTTTAGAATTCTGTTTTTGTATGTAAAAATATATTTGTCAGTCCTTATTGCCATAAGTCCATTTTTATCATCAACAAATCTCTTTATAATAGTAAAACCAGTTCCATGATTAAAATCTCCTCCTTTGCTTGAATGTCTATTCTCTAAAGCCCATTCAACTACCTCTGATTCAGTATTTTTATACTCAAATCTTTTTGAATTCAAAACACTTCTAATAATTCCAATACCAGAATCAAAAAAAGAAATGATCGTTCCTTTAAGAAATGATGATGCATGAATTGATCCAAATCCTTCTGAATTACTATGATCATTAACATTCTTGATATTCTCATATAAAGATCCAAATAATTTCTGAGACTCCTCCTTAGTATTAATAAAATTATAATCAGGATTTAGAGTTAATTCAGTAAAGAAATGACCGAATAAAATCGCAAAGTTTCTACCAAAGTCCTCAAAATCACTTTCATTTTGATTATGCAAAATTGTTGTTAATGGGAAAATCATTGAAGAATGTTCTGTTCTATTTTTTTCTTCATATTTTTTCTTCGTAATAAAATCCTCCTCTTCTAATAATTGTGCTGGCACTAATAAATTACCATAAGTATTCATCTGTGAAAAGAATCTTAGTTTAGTTAAGAATGAAATAACATTCTTTGACTCAATTTTTATTTTCGTAGTAAGGTTTCTGTTATTAGTTTTTCTTAAAAAGCTAGTAAAACATAAAATAAAGTTAACTGCAGGCAATGTAATAAATCTAGATTCACTAAAATCAAATAATATATTTACTATCCCTTTCCCCTCAACATCATGCAGAACCTCAGCAAGAAAATTAGAACTTTTAAAATCTAATCTTTCAGAAAACTTAATCTCCAAATCTTGTCTATTATATTTAAAAATAGAATTCACATTAACTTAGTCACAGACCGTTAGTAGCTATAAAGTTATAAATAAATATACTTTCTGCTTAATATAAAAGATAATTTTTCGTTTGTTAATTGTCCTATCGACATTTTTTACAAGCCCAGGGATTCGGATTAAGGGAACCGTTGCCAGCTCAGTCTTGTAGAAAAAAGTAGTACCCACAATAGACTTTTAGGGGATTAAGTGGTCTTAATATCACTGAAAAAGCGCAACGATTTTTTTTATTCGTAACCGTATTTTGACTTGGTTATGCTGTTCTTAGTTTTAGTTTAGTGTAAGCATTTATAGTATTTAATAGAGTATAAAATATCCATTCTAATTGCTCTTCATATTCCAGATTGATTGTGGAATCTTTATTATGTCTTATATCAAAAGAATTCACCAATTGGAAAAATGTCTTGACATCTTTCTGAGAAAAATAGTTAACTAAATCATCTTTTATTGGTTCGAGAACATAACTTAAAGTTTCACAGGCAGAACGCATTTTTTCAAGTGTTGGATTTTCTGAGAAAAATAATTCTCTTGCATGATTTATTTGGTCATCAATTTCTGTATTTCCCGTTGTAATATTTTGATTAATAAGTCCGTACATCGGTATCTTAGGTAAGTCCTTCTCGACTTCTTCTCTACCAGAATTTGTCAATTTTAATCCAAAATAAAATTCATGTTTTTCTAAAGTCCCTGTTTTATTGTCAATTGTAATGAAATAATCGCTTTCTAACTGATCTATAATTCTTGTAAATTCCTCCGGTGATGAATAAGCGAGTGCGAAATCCTCAAATGAAGTCATACGAAATTTATGGTTCTCTTTGCCACCCATATGATATAGATTTTTTAAAAATGAATTGCATTTTTCTGCAAATTCGAGAGGTGGTTTTAATTTCAAATAATCCTTTTTAATAAAATCATTATCAATCAAAACAGGATCCTGATTTTGAAGAGTTTTATTCTTACATATACCAGCAATTAAGTATCGGATATTCCCAATTTGATTTATTTCTTGATAAGCTTCTTGGGTTATTCTTACTTTCCCAACATATTCAGTTTCATATTCGATGATTGATCCAGATGTAGATTTGATCTCATTTGGTTTTAACTTAAATCCTGATAATGGACATTTATCAATTGTTATTGCATTATTCATCTTAGTTCTACTTTTATTCCTAAAGTTAATAAGATAAAATCAGTACAACTTATTATTTTAAGTTAGAATGTTAATAGAAGTATTTAAAAGTGCCGTTTTAAGCTGAAATAACGGTCGTTAGTGCATTTTAAAGCATCAATATAAATATTCTTCTTTTAGAATTCTAGCGTCTTTAAACGACGCTTTAGCGGAACCTCTAATGTTTAATTAGGTAAGTTAATATATTCCCTATGCTGGTCCCCATTTATTTTTGTCAATATTTTGAGGCACCGGGATCAAATGTGATTGAATTTTACCTCCAATGTATAAAGCATTGTATTCACTCATTTTAAACAGCTCTGAAACGATATGAAAATAGAGCTCCAAAACAGCAGATACCTCAAATAAATTCTGTGGTTTATTGAAACCCCATTTAGGTAGGTTCCAGATGTTATTTAAGGCTTTATCCAAAACTGATTTTATGTGCATTGCACTCATTCTGCCAGGGGGGAATCCATTTATATAAAACTGATGAAAAACTGGATCTTCATCTAGTTTTACTAAAAGTTCTCTATCGCTTTTTTTTAACCTAGAGTGAAAGTCATTACTATATTTAAAAGACGCCAATGGACCATTATAATTCCCGGTATAAAGGTCTAAGTGGCAGTTTGATATATGCTACCATTCTTCATTATATTTTTGATATTTTTTAACCAAAGTAAGAAACGGCACCTCCTTTATTGTGGAATAAAATGTCGCGCTGCTAATTTTTAACAACCTCTTTTTTGCATTGAAATTCTGTTCGGGTATTAAGTTATTTACCATTTCTTACAACTTTCAGATACTTAAGTCTTTTGCATGAGAACAGGTTTTTGTTCCAATCATAAAATCATGTATATATTAGATATACAGCGAATAACGTCACAGTTAATAACTCTGTTGTTAAATGTTAATAAACTTAAAATGAACCTGCAATAGTTTTCCGGACATTTTATTAAGCCACTAATTGATTTATTAATATTTCTTTTTTATTCTTTATTGATGTTCTTATTGTTGTGTGAATCCTATTTACATTATACCATGCTTCAATGTACTCGAATACAGATAATTCTGCTTCTTTAAATGTCTTGTAACTGTTATGATAAATATGTTCAACTTTCAATGTTTTAAAGAAGCTTTCTGCAACTGCATTATCCCAACAATCTCCTTTTCGGCTCATACTTCTCTCTACAAGCCTATAGGATGAGAGCAAGTTTTTAAACTCATTACAAGCAAATTGAACACCCCGATCAGAATGAAAAATCAGCACCTGGGTAACGGGTCGGTTCCTGACGGCCATTATCCATGCGGGAATAGTCGTATTAACCGCCTTTAAAGATCTGCTAAATGCCCATCCAATAACTTTTCTATCATAAAGATCTATTATAACAGTCAAATAAAGCCATCCTTGCGAAGTTTTAATATAAGTGATATCAGAGACCCATACTTGTCCGGATCTGGTCACATTAAAGTCCCTGTTGAGCCTGTTTTCAACCACCGGGTAATTATGCCTGGAATCAGTTGTAATAACCCATTTTTTACGAATGATGCTCTTTAAATTCTGCTTTTTCATCAATCGGGCCACTCTTGGTCTTGACACATGAAATCCTTCTTCCTGAAGCTTGATAGTTACTCTGGGGCTACCGTAGGTCCTTTTACTCAGATCGTAAATCTTTCTGATGCGATCAGATAAATCCCGGTTCTCAATAGAGCGCCTGCTTGGGTTCCGTGTCAGCCAACAGTAATATGAACTCCTGCTTACCTTTAAAACTTTACACATCTTCTCAATGGGAAATATGGAGTCGTTTGCCTTTATGAATTTGAATATTTGCCATCGTTCTTGGAGAAAATGCTTACAGCTTTTTTTAAGATGTCACGTTCTATCTGTGCATCGTATAGCTCCTTCTTTAATCTGGCTATCTCCTTTTGCTCTTCTGTCAGGATCTTATTCCCCTGGCCAGGAAAACTTGCCCCAGAATGTCTGATTGCTTCCCGCCTCCACCGGTAAATCAGATCAGCACATATATCCAGTTCAGATGCTAATGCCGTGAAGTCTTCACGATGATTACTGAGTTCAATTACCATTTGTTTAAACTCTCGATCAAATGTTCTTCTTTTTTTCATATCCGTTAAATTAAGCATTTTAGCTTAACTTACTGTCCGGATAAATGTAGCAGTTCCAAAATTTTTGTCTTGCATTGAGGTTTATGCTTGTCTATTTTAGCAATTACCTGCTTTAAAAATCAGTGGTCGTTTAATAGCAACAGAATCAGAGGTTAACAGAACTATATTTTATACATGGGAGATTTATTTGTCCAGGAGTCAGTTGTTGCTCTGGAAAACAAAAGAATATTTAGCAAATGTTCTTTAAAATTAAAATGGGATGCTGAAATCATCCCAAATTAAAAGGTTCACGCGAGTGATATTAGTTTGTCCTTAACTGTTCAATCGAGAGTCCTTCCAAAAGATTCTCGAAGTTATCGGCAATTAATGGAACAGGGTCCAAACCTGTTTGCCTTATGGGGGGAGGCGAAAGTCTCCCCTTTTTTTGTATCATCAAATATACGTTGTACAACAATCAATGCAAAACCTTTCTTCAAACTTTATTAGAATATTATTAACAGGTTCATTAAATAAAAACGGCATTCCCTATTGGAATTTGCAATACTTTCCAGAGAGTTTAAACCTTTGTGATGGGCTTAAAGAAGGAAATGCCGCTGTATCAAATATCGTTAAATTATTTTTAATTATCAAACAAGTCCTGATTTTTCATATCTTTAGGGAAGGAAGTTATATGCAATTGATTTGTAAGGAATTAAAAATCATAATTCATTTTCAATATATAAATTTAATAAAATGAAATGTCCTCATTGTTTAATAGGTTTTCATGAAAACAATAATGTTAGAGATCTTGGTAAAGATATTGATGGTCACTGGGATATTTTAATTAGAGAATGTCCAGAATGTAAAAGAGATATTTATTCCTTAAGAAAATATGAGCCAGTGTATCAAGTGGGTGGTCCTGTGGTACATAAAGAAATAATAAGTGAAACTCTTATTCGACCAAAAGCCCCTTCCAGAGTCCCAATTCCTCCTGAAGTACCGAAGGAATTTAGTGAGGACTACTTTGAAGCTTGTTTGGTACTTCCTGACAGTCTAAAAGCAAGTGCAGCACTTAGTAGGCGTTGTCTCCAATTTATTTTGGAAGAGAAAGCTAACATAAAAAAAGGTAATTTGTCAGATGAAATACAACAAGTAGTAGATAGTGGTAAGTTGCCCAGCCTTCTTGCAGAAAGTATTGATGCAGTACGAAAAATAGGGAATTTTGCTACACATCCAATAAAGAGCAAATCTTCTGGAGAGATATTACCTGTTGAGATTGGAGAAGCTGAATGGAATTTAGATGTAATTGAAATGCTTTTTGATTTTTACTTTGTACAACCCATGAGAATAAAACAAAAGAAAGCTGATTTGAATAAAAAGCTTTCTGACGCGGGTAAGCCAGAATTAAAATAAATTTAGACTAATATTAATTATAAGATAACAAGACCCCGGAACTGATTTCTGAGGATTTGTTATTTAAAAGCGACATCTCCTGATTTATTGTGGAATAAATGTCTCGCTGCATTTAAACCTACTAAGTTAAAAGTACGGTTTGACAAGATAGGAGATATCGCTGTTATCAAATTTCGGATATTTTATTTTATATTCCAAAATTTTCTACACCATAAACAAGAAAATGAGTAATTTAGACAAAAGTCGTTTGTCTAAATCAAAATCAACATGGAAGAATCTATTAAACAAGAACTCATTGCTAAAATGAAATCCATCAATACATTACTTCAAGAAGTTAATGATGTACTTGGATGTGATGAACCAGAGCTAAAAATACCATCAGAACTGAAATTAAGATTTCCTAGGGGTTATATTAGACCAGCAAGTACCTTCCGCTCCAGACTAACTTGCATGAAAGACCTGACACATAAATATAATATTTCCTACCAGTTAATGTTAAGCGATTTATTTACTTGGTTATTGAATAGAACCGATATAGCTTTAACTATTAGAGAAATGATAATAAAATATGAAATTGTATTAATGGCATCTGTGGCCGAAACATTAAAGGATGTTTTTGCTTCTGAGAGGTTATCATTTCCAAAAGGTCTTTTGAGGCTCCTTAGTTCAAAAAAAATATCACCGAATACTTTTTCTGAAGCAAATTGGCTTTGGAATACTCGAGTTGCTATCCACCCATTTGAGTTAAACCAGATAGAACACAAAAAATATGATGATGCACAATTTGACAGAGCAGTTTTTGCAGTAAGAAATATGCTTAAAGAATTAAATACAACTTGCCCTTGAAAATAATGGTCAACAATGTTTTTGTGTAAATGTAAATTTTACAGAAATGTATATTTTACATTTTCAACTTCTCCTCCTTATTAACCTCCCAATTAAATAGTTTATCATCGGCTTCATCAATTACTTTTCCTAAGATTCCAAGTGCACTTGAAAGAGCATCTGATAAACTCTTAATAATCTCTTTTGATTCCGGCAGTAGATTTTCTTTTTCATAATTTAATGGACTAAAATATTTTTCAAATATTCTACTTTGTAATTTACTTAGATCAATTAAATATCCTTTAAAAGTACTTAATACATGTAATCCTTCGGCCTGATACATATTGTTTCCCCAATTTGGGAGAAGTAATTTTGGGTCCAAAGCTGATTTAATGAAAAAGCAGGAACGAGTCAACCGGCAGGAGGAGATGTTATCTCTCATCGAGAGGTGGCAGGAAAGTGGTAAAACCCAGCAAGCATTCTGCCAGGAACAAGATTTAACTTTTTCGACATTTTATTATTGGCTCAAGCGTTATCGCCGGGGACTGGATGAAAACAGCTTTCTGCCTGTTGAGGTAAGTTCAGGAACTCATATTGAGATCCGTTATCCGGATGGAGTAATTTTACTATTACCTGCTGCCATAAAGCTTTCAACACTTAAGCAACTGTTAAACATGTGAGCTGATCAGAGAGATGTTTTCACTCAGCTCCACTTTCCGGTACCATTTTTACAACTCTGTCACCGACATGCGAAAAGGCTTCGATGGTCTGTGCGGGCTGGTACATGCTGAACTGGGTCGCCGGCCGGTAAGCGGAGAAGTATTCATTTTTGTTAATCATCAGAGGGATAAGATAAAAATGCTCCACGAGGAACAAGGAGGATTTGTGTTGTACTACAAGCGACTTGAGCGTGGAACTTTCGAGTTGCCAAGGGTCAATTCTGCGGGTAAAACCTGTCAGATACGCTGGTCATCGCTGATGCTTATGGTCGAGGGTATTACAATTGAAAAATACAAGCAAAGATGTCGATATTTTATTAACAATTCTCTTCCGGCATCTTAATAAAAATCTCTGAAAATATTAGGGTTACAGCTCCATTTTTGCCATTTTTGTTCTTTGCAGAAAGGGCAGGAGACATATACAGATAAAGACATTTTATTAACCCGTGAGGTATATGATCAACTGGTATCACAGAACAGGGAACTCAGAGCAGAAAATCTGTATCTGATGCAAGAGCTTGCCCAGCTTATAAGGATGATCTTCGGCAGCAAAAGCGAGAGACACATCGGAGGTGATGCCGGGCAGTTAAACCTGGGACTGGACGTAGATACGATTGAGCAGCCTGAGAAAGAAACAGAGCAGATCACTTATACTCGTGAGAAACCTGATAATAAAAAAGGCTTCGCTATCCGTATAGACCTATTTTATTGAAAATCCTCCCCCGTTTTAGAGCATTAAATGATTGAACGTTTTTATTAACTTACAGATCTATATAATGCATCTGGTTTGGGACCAGAGGGTCGCAGGTTCGAATCCTGCCACCCCGACAATATAGAGACGTAATCAGCAATAAATCAACTGATTGTGTTTTTATTTGTTCCACTTCTGTACCATGTAGTGTAAAACTGAAAAACCCCTGCTTTTTATTTCCGGGGCTGCACTTGCTACAAATGGAAAACTGAACACCTAGATTATTATTCCTTCTTAGGCTTAAAATCCTCTGGGGTGAAGATATAAAGAAATTTGTCCTGTTTCCTAAGTTGGATTTCTTCTAATTCTATTGCCTTTTTCATTCTTTCAATTTCCGAAGATGAGCATAAGAATAGATTAGGTTCATATTTACCTTTGGTAAAAGGATTTATTTTACTTCCAAATTCAACATTATAAGTGATCCCAGTTATCAAATCAGAGTATGTTATTTTGTGATAATAATAGATCGGAGCATCAAAAGAAGTTGAATCCGGATTTAAATTAAACATCAAATTCATACGAGATGTTAATGCCTGATTTGAGGTCATAATTTGAGATTTACTAAACGGAAGTATAGCATTCTTAAAAACTATATCCTTCGTCATTCCATAAACCTTACCTGATAAGTTGGTGGCTGGTCTTTTCCCTATATTGACGAAAGTAAAAGCAATATGTTCATTCTTGGCAAAGCCACTCCTGTTTATTTTTGCCGAAATTAAATTTATTATAGGTCGATCAGATTCAACCATAATTTGCTTCATACTATCGGTAGTTTTCCCTAAAACTGATACTTTCTCATTTGTAATATAGACTTGTCTTTCAATAGAACTGGATTGATTTGTTAAAGAGTTTAATCCTCCATATAAAATTCTTATTGTATCAGAACTGGAAGTAGCAATTCTCTTTAAAATAGTTATTGTATCTCTTAAAGATTTGACTTCGTTTTTCAATTCATTACGTTCACCAGCTAAAAGTCTCTCATTATCAGAATTTAATTTTTCCTTTATAATCTGTAACATAGTGGCAATAATAGCTATAGCATAAAATATTTTCCCCCACTTTGTTAGTTTTTTAAACCAGTTCTTTTCATTTTCCCTTGTTAAACCAGCATATGGAAGAATCATCAAAAAAACTGCAGAAATAACGAGTATTATATTTGTAACCATTGGATAAGTATTAATTATGAATCCGATATTTTCAATCATCATCAAAATTATGAAAAGGAAATATATAGGGCAATTTATTCTTGCATAAGATTAAAGGAACTCTTATTTAAGCATTAATTAGGTAGTGGTAGTGCCTCCATTTATACAGGACAGCTAAACATCCTAAATTCAAAAAAAAGCCCCCGGAGATGATTTCCGAGGATTAACACTACTGCATTGTGGGAAGGATTTCAGAAGTGCTAAACATTATAATCGAAATTATTAAAATATCACTTCAAAACAAAAACTATGATGAACTTATTTTCTTAATTGTCCGAGTTGGTGGAAGTGTTTATTATATGGAGGTCAGTTGCTTTTTTATCCAATCCCAAGCATTGGGTGGAAGAAAACCGTTGTGATTAATTAAGTTTAACTCGCTAACAAAAATATGTTTTTTTGGAATCACTTTTAAAAGGAAATTATTTATATCAGTTGCTTTAATATTCTCCTGGACTATGAGTATATATGCGGATGATAGATAGTGCCACCAGCTAACAATTCCTTGTGCAGTTGTAAGATCATTATGGAATTTATCCAATTCTTCAACTGTAAAGGATTCCCTATCAAAGATAAATATATAGGCTTTATTTTTCATTCTCACCTATTTGTAATTCTTTCGATTCATTAAATGCTAATGGAGAAGTTATATATTTAATTTCCTTAATATTAACATTCAACAGGTTCTCTTTGTCACCTAAAATCTCTATTGAATGCTTTCTCAATTGATAACTCTCTGATCTTAAATAATCTGGATTTTTAAAGCAAAAATAACAATAGAAAATTATGGCAATCAGTAGTACTAAACCTGCAACACTAAAAACAACGATAGTTATCCAGGCAGGTACCTTAGATATAGCAGTAATTATTCCGAATAGGAATAAAATTAGAGCATAAATAAAAGGCCCATCTGTAATGCTTTTTATTTTAATGGAGCTTATTTGTTGTAGTGCTTTAGTCCAGTTAATCACCTGATTTTGCATATTTACAATCGAAAACTAAAGATAAATATATTAATTGTCTTTTTAAAATTTAATTTAAGGTTGAGATTTTCACTTTGCCACTACACATTTATATATGTAACAAAAATACTTATATACATACTAAAATTGTTGGGTATATGCAAAAGCCGGAACTGTTGACCACATTCAACCGGCAAATGGCATTAATAATACTAATCTGAACATCAATGATTTAACTCCGGCCAGAGATGGTCAAGATATTCTGGCGAAAGGTGGTCAGTGCCACTGGCTTTTTCAATTGTCAGCCACAACTTTTCCTGTATCTTTTATCTCCTTTCTATACTTAGCGACGTCGATAAATTCTCCAGAGGACAATAATGATGGCAAGAAGTAAAAGGAGGAATGCATAAAAGAACATTCTAAGCAAGTTACATGGTAAACAGGCTGGCTCCTTCGGATCTGATCCTGGTGTTCCCACAAATTGACTTCGGATTTCCTGTCTTCTTACCGATTCCCCCCTCTCTGTAATCCCTGTTGAAGAGAACAAGAATTGGTATACTCCACTCGGAGTTGTTCTTGTGTATGTCCCACTGAAAATCCCATCATGAGGATTATCGTCTCCATGAAGTCCGTCATCGTACAGCATTTCGAAGTGAACTGAACCATCTGGTCGGGAGATAGTGACAGAAATTGACCCTTGCGTCGATGGCCAACCCCCATCAGTAAGCGCTGCACGCATTCGGATAGGCTCACCAACTAAAACAACTCCTGGTTGCAGACTTGCGGCGAGCCTATAATTTGATGCGACAGAGGCTAAAAACGACATTCGATGAGTCCCTGAAACTCCGAATTGACCTGATTGCTGATTGACAACATGAGTTAAAGTGGCACTCTTTTCTGTCCATTTCTGGGGGTTGTCAATCCTCACTTTGAATTTCCACATTCCAACGTAGTCCGTATTTACATCCGGTGGGGGAAACTTCACCCGGAAGAACATCCAGTCGTCGATTTTTTTAACCTGAACTGACATCCCACCAATCGAAGAGGAAGAGGTCATTACATTGTTTTGAGGATCCACAAGCTCGAAGATATAAGCCTGCTGTGGCAGTTCACCAATGAAGAAAAATAACGCCTCCCGATCTTCTGTGATAATTCCAATAGGTACTTCGAGAGTCTCATTTAGTCCGACGCTAAAAGTCGGGTCGACAATTATGCTCTGGCCAATTGCATCTGCGAAGACCTTGAAATAGTAGTTTTCAAGATTGAAAACGCTCAATCCCTCAAGGTTACCTGTTACCAGATAAAAGCCACCTGCTCCCCTATTACTTATTGCCTGCAGTCTATCAGCATTAATGTTCGTCTCCAGACCCAGTCCTATACTGTATGTTAACAATGTTGGATATTCAACGAAGAGTCCGGCGTATGAATCATAACCGTTAAGGATATCATTAATCGACGGAGGCTCGTTTTCATTGCCATCCGTCAGAACAATCATCACCTTCTTATGAGATGCATCCGGTGAAAGAGTAAACTGAACAGAAGCCGTTCTCATAGCTCCTCCGATGCAAGTCCTTCCATCAGGCTGTAACCCTGAGATAAGGGTTTGTGCAGTACTTCGCACAGAAGCTATTGGTCCAAGGTTAACGATGGTCTGATTAGTGTGGTTATACTGTGTAATGCCAAGATAGTCAGTACCATCACGCAGAAGCTCTGTAAAAAGCTTTCCGGAACGCCTCAATGCCTCAATCTTAATGATCTCGCCTGCTGTTTCGGCCATCGATCCCGATCGGTCAAGTACCATTGCTACATCAATCGGTACAGGCGGAGTCCCGACACCTTGAAGAGTAATATTCTGTGAGGTAAACGTTGCATCGTTTGTGTTGTGTATGACAATGATTAAGTCCTTACTCCCTATGGATGTCGGTTGAAATGTCTGTTTAAAAATATGCTCACTATATGGTGGAATCGTAAAGCTGCCTCCTGATGTTTCGAGTTGGAAATGTGGCAGATCGGGATCAGAAGGGTCAAGATAAGAAACCTGTAATGTCAGCGCCAGATCTCCGGTATTTTGAATTAGCAATGGGCGGGAAAACTGGAAACCTAATTCGACATTCCGGTAATCAATAACAAAGTACTCGGGCGGAATATTGATATGTGCGATTGGAACATGTCCCGTTCCTCCCACAGTTACTGGTTGTACAGAATTGGAAGGATCGTTGGTTGTAACATTAAATGTTCCGGAATATGATACGTCACCTGTAATTGTTGAAGGCACGTTAAATGTCACGTTAAATCTACGGCTAGCACGTGGAGCTAAAGTGATAATCGGAGGAACTGACGGATTTATACTCCAGACTCCTGCAGGACTGGTTGTAGACAGAGTGATATTTTGTATAATGAGATCCGCATCCCCACAATTCTGTAAATCAAAATATTTTATTATGGACGATCCCGCATTTTGCTGACTAAAAGGTATAGACGTTACAGAATAGCATGCCTTGGGAACAGGAATGTGTCCCGTACCGGTGGCTGTGATTACTTTGGATAAATTGCCGGGGTCGTTAGTCACCACAGTAATGTTCGCATTGTATGAAACATCTGATGTAATCCCTGCAGGGACATTTAAGGTAACGTTAAATGTTTTAGGGGGCGATGTAAATGTGATAGCCGGAGGAACTGCTGGAAGAATACTCCATACACCAGCCGGGGCTGAACTGCTGATTGATACGGATGAAATTGTAAGAGGAGCTGTTCCATTACTTGTAACAGTAAATGGAAGTGTGCTGCTCGTACCTCTTGCAACCGTACCAAAAGGAAGGCTGGAGGTTGAGAAAGTAGCTGCTGCTACCAGGGGTGTTCCTGTTCCGCCTACTCCAATGATATCACCGACAAGGTTAATGGAAACGGCGCTTAGGGAAACTCCGGAAGAGACACTCCTGTAACTTGACAGACCGGTGTTTGTGATAAAAACAGTTCCAGACTGATTGGCGGTGACAATATCACCTGCATCATCCAGATCAACTTCCACAAGTGGTCCCGGAAGAGTAAGATTGGCTGCAACTGTTATATTGGGGTTGATCCTGTACAGAACTCCGCCGCTCATTGCAACAATGATATCTCCGGCATCATCTCCTGCAACATCGACAGGTGTTCCCGACAAGGTTCCACTTGCCAGAGATACCAAGCTGGTATTCAGTCGATAAACTGTTCCTCCGGATGTTGCGACATAAATATCTCCGGCAAGGCTGCCTAACGAATTAGCTGTTATTGCAGTAGGAGTTCCCGCAAGGGTGATGTCAGTTAAACTTGCAAGGCTCAGGGTTCTTTTATAGATCTTTCCACTGCCTGCTGCAATATATACATTCCCAACATTGTTTACAGAAATATCAACAAGTGTCTCAGAAAATGTTTGGGTCACGAGAATACTCAAGCTCGTATTCAGACGATATACGGTACCATTCCCTTTGGCAACATAGATATCTCCTACATCATCCATTGTAACTGCAACAGGCGATCCTGCACCTGTAAGTGTAGCCGTTGCAATAATAGCGCCGGTAACAGAAAGCGAATAAAGGTTGCCGTCAGAAGTGATGACGATTATGTGACCGCTTGCGTCGGTAGCCACATCAACTGGTGTTCCCGTAATACTCGCTGTGTGAAGAACTGCCGGTGTAGTATTAAGATGAACAAAATCGCCACTAAACGCGAAGTTTTGAATGAAAAACAAGAAAAAAACCATGAAAAAAATCTGAAGTGAGAATTGTTCTCTAATGATTAATCGTTTCATGAGATTACTCCTTTCCCTGCCAATAAGCAGATAATTAGTTTATTTTCGATAATTACACGGTTATGATTGTATATGATAAATAATCTTCCATCTATTGTCCAGACATCTAGTGATCAGACATTAAAATTTTATCAATCTTCCACACTATTCAAATAAAAGTCAGTTTTTATTCTTGCTATTTTTTGAGTTATTTTCCAGCCTTTGTTTTTCAATTAATAATTCCTGATAATCATTCAGTTTTACCTGGTAATCATCTAGTTAGGCAATGATTAAATTGCTCTCATCATTCTTTTCATTGTATGGCTTAATGAAAAGGAAGGGGAAAGAAAGACAATAGATTGTAGCTACAAGACCAAAAATTGCCGGAAACTTAAAGAAATGATCTGTCGGAAATGAAAATTTGTCCTGAAGCATAATAATCACTTGATTATTGTTTTATTACCTCTAAACATTGTCGCCATCGATAGCGACATTTAAATTATCGTTACCATCCCCTTTCCAGGCAATGAATAAATTTCCATTATGAACACAGAGCACTGGTGCTTCTGTGCTTCGCTCCTGTGATGTGATTTTGTACCCAAAACTATGGCCGTTATCTGATGAGTTCATCACATTCAGGTAGGTATTACCATCGCCTCTCCATCCCAGATATAGTTTACTGTTAAATGAGGTCAAAGTCGGTCCGACAAGACTCGTATCGCCCAGAATTGTTTTATTAGAAAGGCTGGCAATTGTAGTCCCGTTTATTATTACTTCGGCAACGTTCAGATGGTCATTGCCATCTCCCTTCCAGGAAATAAATAATTTACCGTTATGTGAACAAAGCGAAGGCGCATGATCGCTTCTCTCAGATGATGTATGTTTATTCCCAAATGTTCGCCCGTTGTCTGAGGAATACATCACATTCAGGTAGGTATTGCCATCGCCTCTCCATCCAAGATAAAGTCGACCATTTAATGATGCAAGAGTTGGACCAACCGGGCTGGTATCCCCCAGAGTTACTTTATTTGAAAGTCCTGTTATATTATTCCCGTTTATAATTACTTCGGCCACATTGAGATTATCATTGCCATCTCCCTTCCAGGCAGTGTATAGTTTGCCGTTATGTGCACAAAGTGCGGGTGCATGGCTGCTTCTCTCGGATGATGTGTGCTTTTGTCCGAAAGTCTGTCCGTTGTCAGATGAATACATGACATTCAGGAAAGTATTTCCGTCGCCTCTCCACCCAAGGTATAGTCTTCCGTTCAAAGAGGCAAGAGCGGGCCCTGCAGGACTTGTATCCCCAAGGGTTATTTTGTTTATAATACCTGTTGAGCCCGGACCACCTAACCAAAAGTAATTTCCCCATGAAGTTCCGCTTCTCATATGCGTGATAAGATTGTACATGGAAGGATCGCTTGCCCATCCTGATCCATTATAATCATCCATAGTTCCATCTGTCTTGGACTGTATGCGCAGGTTAGACATATAAGCAGACCATGGCCAGCCCGAATTTGGCCAGCATCCGCTTCCCATATCAGTGGTAGTTCTGCCAGGAAATGGCGTACCTGAATCAAATATCTCTCCCCAGAAACCTATACTGCTCGCATGGTCTCCCAATCCGCTGCTGTAGAAGAGAGATGCCGGGTAATAACCAAGCCAGCGGCCATTGCACTGAAACCACCAGTTTCCCTGGTATAGCTGGAATTTTATGAACATTACATACTGGGCACCGCCACAAAGGCTGTTTGGGCTGGAAATTGCACCAGGGTAAACGGAGTCGTCATATTGAACCCATCCATCAACATCCTGGTTGTAACCTCCTTTATTGTCGCCCTGGTCTGTATAACCGTTGGTTGTGTAGAAGAGGAACAGATGAGGGACCCAGTCGCCATAGAGATCCTGGAATTCCTGCCAGCCCGCCTCAACAGTTTGCAGCTGTCCGCTACTGTTTGAATTGCTTAAGCCAATTTGAAGCAAGGAAAAATCGTCTGAAGCCTCTACATAAGGATCATAAGCGCTTAAATATCCCTCTCCCCCAAAGCAATTTATTGATTCATGTGTATCAGCATATCGGTGTGTTCCACCATCTTCCGGCATCGCGATGATAAGGCCATTTCTTACCGCAAGCTTTTGACCGGAAAGACAATGTTTCGAAAGGTATCGGTCTAAGGATCTATATCTTGGAAGCTTCTCCAAATCCTTTCTCAGAATAGGTATCGTACCTTCAGGCCCCCGCTGTGCATCTTTTTCTTCAAGTTCGAATCTCATCAGTTGCATCACTTTATTTTTATCTTTCGGGAGTTTTATATCAACGCTTGCTGATGGCGGAGTAGCTATAACTCCTTTGGGATTTTGCGATTTAATCGGAACCCAATCCAGAATCTGACCATGTTTGGTTTGCGTTGTCAGGACAGGTTTGATTCTTGCCTGTCTAATCTTAAAATAGGACGAAACTTCATCCTTAATAAGGCCAGAACCAATGACAGGAATTTCTATTTCCGTCTTAGGCGGAGCCAGGATCGGTTTACTTTTTGGATTTTTCATAATTCCTTTATTAAAATTTAAATGTAGACCCGACTTATTTACTGAATACCAGTGATTGTTCTATTTGCATTTTTTGAGATAAATACTTTACATATTCAAATTTCGTAAGAGAATATGAGTGACAAATAGATTTAAAAGGAATTATCGGGAAGTTTGGGGAATTTTTGAGAATTTTTCAAGACCGGCAGGAGTACCAAGTTTATTATAGATATTTTGCTGCTCCCTGGGCAAAATCACGCCTCTTTTCAGCTTAATATGCTCCTTTATCAATAACTTATTGAATGTCTTCCGGCAGACACCATATTCATCTGCCATTTGTTGCTTGGATTTAACACCACCATTGTAGTTAAGCATAGTGATGATATTAAACAGTTAAAATTTTAAAAATATTTGTATTGCAGTTTTTAACAGGTTAAAGTTAAGAAGAATAATAATTCAAGTCAAGTTTATTTTAAAAAAAACATAATATGTTTTATTGGATTTTTCAGACGAATTTTTATTATAATCTGATTATAATAAATACCTTACTTGATTACATTAATCTGATATATTATTCGGTGAATACATAATACCAGGAAGAATATAAATCCATTATGAAAACAGCTGGAAGATGGCTTAATTTTCAGTTCCAGTGCGAGACCTGTTTCAAGTGGATTTTCTAAAGCAGATACTTCGGCTGATTATACTCAATTTAAAAGCCTTTTCTTAACAGACCATTAATTCAATATTCATTTAGAAAGACGTAACTTTTATATAAATTATATATTTCAACGTTAAACAATTTGAGATTGCCAGAAAGTCAGGGAAAATTGAGAATTTTCAGGTAGTCCGATCAGAACCTCCTGAATCACCTTCCCCATTTTCTCCCTTGTTTCATGATTAATAAATGTTTCTCCCTGAGGCATGATCAAATAATATTTTTTCAGAGTGTCAATGATTTGTCGTGTTACGTCAACTGGGTTTTGCTGTATTATCTTGATAATATCCTTGATCACGATCTCCTTCGGGGCTCTTTCTAAGGCTACTTCGAGAATCTCTGCTATCAACCGGATTATTATTCTATCAGCGTTAGGCTTGATAGTGGCTTTGCGTTTAATAATATGATTTTCAACATCGTCCATCATGTCCTGAAATGCTACTGCTATCCGGCATATTTCATGATAATATTGTCTGGATGGGCATAATGATAACATGTAAGTACAAATGTTTGTTATCCTTTCTGCCTGAGCCGGATATGCATTTGAGAAACGTACTCCGACTTTTTCTAATCCTTCAAATATTCTTATAGCAAAGATTGACCCGGCGAATAAGAGGGACAGGCTTGTTCCTCTTATTGAAGTAATAATCTTCAGTGCGAAAGCATCCGCATCTTCTTCATCATTGTCTGAGCGGTGCGGCAGCATTCCTTTATTGAGTGCTATGTGTCCTACTTCATGAGCAAGCATAAACAGTTCAGTAAGATTCGCAATTGTCTCTGTCCATTCATGAGAACTTTTAGAAATAAGGAACCTGGGATATTTGATCCGGCGCAGATTCCAGAGCCATCTCTTATACCAATGCCACTGCATGAAGATTCCTGCCACCTGATGAGTTACTTCAGGCAGTCCCAGCGCCTTTTGATTTGCTGGGCCTGATGTGGTATTCCTGACAAATAATCCTGAAAGACCACGGGCAACAGCGTAATCGAAATCCATCATCCCACTGTTGAACTCGATGACAAAACCATTATCGCGAAGATTTATGGTCTGAATGTCTGGTTCATTGCGTCCTACTTCACCTACGGCAATTAACCCATCAGAAAACAAATCTAGTATGCAGTGAGGAAGAACAGGAAGAAGATTCTGAAAAAGTTGTTGCGCCCGGTCAAGCCCATTTAATATAGGATAACGAGGCGGATATTCCTTCTGATGTCTTGCAAGAAAATCTCTGGCAACAGTCATAATGCACTTAGTGTTCCTTTCAACCATCTGACTGAAATTCATCCGGTTTATCTTCTACTATTTTAACCAAGATTGGATTAATCCTGCTCGCTTGGCGAATCCCTGACCGCCTGGTGATTGCGTTCTATTTATGGTTTCATTAATGCCAAAGGCACTGCAGAACAGCAGGCAGGCATTAAAGAAGGCCATGACCCAATCGTACCAATGCTGATCAACTTTTATGAACATTATGATATATGAGATCAATAATGAAGTGCAGAATGCTGTCCATTTTGGTGGCAGCTTGAACAACATGAATAACGCATTGGTTACAACTGTAATCGCAGCTGTAGCAACACCCACACTTGCGATGTTGATGGTGGTAAATAGTTCATTAGGGAAATTAGCTGGCATGATAAATCCTCCTTTTTTTGATTAGTTAAATTTTTAAAAATAGCTCGACAAACATTTTGCATCATAACAGAATAGAAAACTCTAGTTGGTGGATGTTTAAAATTTTATTTAATCTGTTCATTTTGATTTAAATAGACCAAACATATCAAACGGTGCCGTAATAAATATGGCTGCCGTAAAACCGGAAAAAGAAAATAAAGGATTGGTCTTTGATAAAATACCCAATTCGACCCCGCCTTGAAGACCTTTGTTCTCTTTTTCCTCGGTATAGTTTAGAAAGTAAATTGGCAAATTAAATGAAAGCATTTTCTTATTAAACAGGCATGATATTGAAGGGTTTATTGCAAGACTCGGTTTTGTATCTTTATTGAATATTGTTAAACGGTATTCAACAGAAACTCTGCTATCTATCCCTCTTTCAGGTTTCCCGACTATCACATCTTTTGAAAATGATGCGCCATTTGCTCCAACAGGAAAAATATAGCTGACAGGATCACCTGTATTATACTTGTACTGCAAAATATAGCTAAAAGCTAATACCTGAGAACCACTTATAATAGTACCAACTGTAAATCTGATATTCTGATTCAATCCCGGCATTTGTAAAGGAGTAACTGAGGCGCTATCACTTAAATAATCAAATCCTGCTTTACCTAGGGAATAAGAAATCCCCGCGATGAAAGGATGCTTCCATTTAATAGCCTTTAATTCCTCAAGTTTTTCTTTTGATGCTGAATCCAGGTCACCATAAGTAATACTGTTGATTTCTTCACGGGTTATTTTCCCGATCTGTTTGGCGTACTGGTTCCTGATTTTATCGAATGTATCAAAATCTGCCTGTGGTTTCCACGTAGAAAACTGATAGCTGAATTCAATGGATGTTCCGTTTCCTAATCCGTCTAAAGAAATAGGTGTTACTTTTTTAGGCTTTTCCGAAAATGGTTGTTTAATGAAAATTGAAAATGCAGACTTCCCTTTTTTTGCTCCTATTGTTGCAGTGGCCTCCTGATCCTTAAAAGTTGAAGTAAAATTCAGTTGCGTAAATGGAGTCACAATGCTTGAATGACCTGTTGGATTATAAGTTAGAGAATACAGTTTATTATAATCATAACCTTTTGACACATCTACAGGTGTCTGTGAAAAACAATCCGCCCCTATAAGAGCCAGTACCAGAATCAATAATAGCTTTTTCATATATTTTATGCTTTAAATCTGAAACCTCCATAATCATGACCATCTATTTTAAGGGTCCGGGTTAAATTAATTTTAGCTTCATTAGGTGAATCAATTATAACAGAATAGTCAGTCCCTGGCTCTCCTATTACGAACCACTGAATAACATATGTTAAACCAGCTTTTAATTGAAGCGATAGCGATCCTGTATCGCTCAAGACTTGTTTACCATCAATTTGCAATTGAAGTTTACCATTCTGGACGCTTGTTTTTACTTCTAATGTTGACATTTGATTCTTTCCTTAGTTTATTTATTTACGAATATTTTATAAAGTCTAAGTGCTATAAATTTCCTGTCAGGCATCCTGCCTCACCATTTCACCTTCATTCAGGTAGTAATATCTTCCATAGGCTGTCTTCATTCTGAATTTTTCATCCTTTGATATTAACTCTTTAATGAGATTGCAGACTGACTCATTGTAAAAGATCTTGTAGCAGACATCACAAATGGCTTCACTGATATAATGATCGGGAAGGACATCGCCATAGCCGTTTGCCCTGAGCAGATCGACCAGTACTTTTGGGCCAAAAGTGCGTATCGCATGCAGAACAAAATTATGCTCAGCACTTTCAAAGATTTCATTGATGCTTTCATTAAGTATGTTTCCCAGGTAGAGCGGGTTATATCTTGGCATAGTTAAAGGTGGTCCAACGCATGCGAAAACATTCCCGTTGGGCATTATCACCGGAAAACTCGCCATTGAACATGCAGTTTGAGGTGGCTCAGAAGAAAGTATATAATTATCGGAATCTGAAACTGTATCAGCTCTGCCTATGGGCAAGATAATCGCTGTACTGATAAATTCCTTATCAGTAATTTCAAGCAGCTCATCCATCAGTGAAAGAAATTCAGGATCATTCAAATTCTTTGTTGCAACAGCAATATTGTATAGTTTCCCAAGCTTTTTAGAGGCCCATATAGCATTTTTCACATTTGAAAGAGGTATCAACTTCTGATGTGGTATATCAGCACTTACAGATACCATCTGTATGGAAGAACACATAGAAAGTATTAGTAATGCTTCTTCCTTTGATGTGGCCCAGTATCCGTTGCTTACCACAGATACTATAAATCCAAGCTTATGTGCATAGTCTGCTATAGTGATCAGGTGCGGCAGGTTGTAAAAAGGCTCACCTCCTGTCAGTGATATTCCACAGACATGACCATCTCTGAAAGTACTTATCTGATCGAGCCATTTACAGGCTAAGTCTACCGGCATTTCTTCTCTCCGTCGTGGTCCGGCTTTAACTATGCAATGAGGGCATTCAACGGTGCATTTCAATGTTAGCAAAAACCCCGCATTGCTCAGAAATGGCAATTCTTCAAGTTTATTTTCCGGCATTTATATCTTTATAATTAATAATATAAATAATGATCGAATAGAAGAATACATATGCTATTATCTCAAAGCCTGGCAATCAAAGAGAAGGGCTTGGATAATCTTTCAGTTAATCTATATCTTGGGTGTGAGGATGATATCGAATTTTTTATAATCAATACCCACGTTCCTGAGTAGTTGCCATGGAACAGGTATGCCATGAAAATATATGTTATTTATAATCCTTGCTTCATTGAATTCCAAACCCAGTTTAGCAAAATCATTCTTGATAGTATTTCCCTTGTAGTTGATACCTACATCGAACTTCTTCAGAATCGCTTCGTTGCGAAATACTTCGGGGAGGATTCCTTTCAACTGACTGATTATTTTCGCATTTACAGGCCAGTGGCCGGCAGTGCCTCTTTTATCGATAATTCTTACGGAATTCTGAAACAGGTCCAGCATTTCCTTTGGTACAAATAAATCTTTGTGAGTGTTAGCCATGGTAACCATTTTTAAATTAAAGCTTACTCTTTATCGGTTTTCAGCATCCCCGGTTTGTTGATAATGGAATTAACTAATGCATTATTGAAAACTATTTTGTGAATTGCTTATTAATTAATTACTTGTTGAGAAGGCATGTATAAGAAATCGCAGAAACTCAATAAAACAGGATTTTAAAAAGCAATTTCCCAATTACTGGTAATTTTGAGAGTTGTTAAATAAGAAAATAACTCCTTTTTTGGGAGTTTTGGAGAATTTTCAGGAATTTTTGGGAACACCTAAATTTCTGGATATTATTTACTGTTGTCGGGGATAGATAAGACCTTTTTTAGAACGTTTTCCCCACTTTAAACTCTTTGGTTAAAGTCCATGAACCGATACCATTTCTGCCTGTATTTGTTGATTGGAGATAATACGACCTTAATAGTCAAGAATAGTGATGGAGTTTAAGTGGTTATAGCCTTTCATAACAGATTTAATCTAGAAATATTATAATTTCCTAAATTTTCTAGTAAGTCTTGTTTGTATGATTCCCGAGACAAAGTGAACTATTAGGTGTACTTGATAATTCAGGTGCTTATAAATAAGTTACTTTCAGGACATTGCAAAACCAGTGCAATTCCCTCTTACTCCTACTAAGTAAAACTAAGCATTTCTCTGATTTAAGATCAACAAATTGCAAAAACTGTGACGTACAAATTATCTTAATTGTCTGTGTTAGTAACTGAATTAATATTGAATCAAAGTAAACAAGATTGAATTTTACATTTCTTTAAGTAGATTGCTTAAGTGAACCAAACAATTTTCTATCGATCAATTGTGTTTTATGATAATTCTCCTGGCTTATTTCACCTCATATTCTATTTTGCCAGTTACCGGAATTCCACCAGAAGTAATACCTTCGACAATTATCTGATAAATCGAAGAAATATCAGCGTTAAAATATTTCAGAAGATAATTCTGGTTGGTTATCACTTTTATATCCGGAAACCAGTATAAAGTGGATCTTAAATCCAGTCTGTAATCGGTTTGCAATGTTGAACTATGCTTTGGTGAATAGAAAATCCTAGGGGCATCATAACCTGAAATCTCAGCATTGACTGAATAAGAAACAGGCTTATAAGGGATTTCTTTATAAGTTTTAATGATAACCGAAATGACGCCAAATGCTCCCCGTGCTCCGAATGCTGCAGCCTTTTCTGACTTTATAACATCAATTCTGTCAATCCAATTCTTTGGGATGGAATTTACTTCTTCATATGATGATGCCATACCATCAAGCATAAAAAATGGTTCTTGATCATAAACAGAAATTGATGTCATTCCATGAATTCTGATTCCGGAAGTAGTATGCGTAGGTTTAGAAAAAGTTAATCCGGATGCACTCACCATTAGTATATCACTGATGCTTCTCACACTTTCCAACTGAGGAGTTATTATTACTTCCTTGTCAGGCATACCATAATGTATACGAGCTTGGTTTATATGTATTGTCTGAGGAGTTTCCTTCTTTTTAGCGACAATTTGAACTTCGTCTATTAAAATTGTATCAGATAGGGTATATTTTTTTCTGATTGATTTTTTAACTACATCTGTTTCTTGTAATAGGGTGATATTTTCATTTATAAGTTGATTCTCTTTAACAGGCAGGATTGTTTTGGATTTGCTCTCCTGAACTTCTACAGGAGAATAGCTTAGAGAATCTAATAATAACCTGCCCTGAAAATTGCCTTTTTTATCAACAGCACTTACTATTACTCTTGCACTACCTGTCAGGTTATCCAGGTCTAGTAGAAATCTTCCTGAAGAATCAGTTGATACAGTGGTAATTATATTTTTTTCACCCTGGAATATGCCAATCGTGACAGAGACATTTTTTAAAGGTGCATCAGTAAGTGATTTTCTTAATCTCCCGGATATCTTAAATCCTGATTCAGGTGCAAAAGCCGGACCTGTTGACCACATTCAGCCGGTCAAATGGCATTAATAATAATCTGTTTATCAATGATTTAACTCCGGCCAGAGATGGTCAAGATATATCGGCGAAAGGTGGTTAGGGCCACCGGCTTTTCCGCCTACCTTTGAAATTTTGCATTTCAGAAATTGGTCATACACTGAAAATGCAGTGAATATTAAGCCCTTAGAATCACCGTTGGTTTTTTGTTTGAAATACTAAGATTGCATTTATGTTTCTCTGGTTTTGCAGGATTGTATTTAATAGATAATCAGTAGGTATGTTTATATTCCTCCTCCGCTGAGGCTTTTCTTGCTTCGGCAGCAGTGATAGCTGCATATTGTGCATTTATCATACTCTTAATATGGTTCACAGTATAAGCATTAACAGGGGAGGAACCTTGTTGCATCTGAGATTCTGCATAGGCTAATTGAACTTCTAAGCTTTTAAGAAGCTGCTTTTGATAATTGAGCTCTTGTGTCAATGATTCGACATACAATTTGCGTGATTTCTTAAAGGCAAATTTAGCATAAGCATCTGCTCTAATATGATTATCTGTAGGATTATTGACGTTGATATATCCGACAGTATTAACCGAATGAAGAAGATCAATGTACCAAAGATAGGAACTTGGGGTAGCGAAAATAGTACCCCAAGCTGGAGGACCGGCACCTGCTAGATTCGTAATGTTTGTTAAGGTAGTAGATGGGAATAGTATCTCGAGTGTCTCGTCATTGGGTCCAATGCAACATATACTTGCTTCCACTGGGATCACTAACTGACCACTGGGGGTATTATATATTCTTTGTGGGCTAATTCCAGATCCAACATTGACCGTGAATCTTACTATTTCAAAAGAAACGTTACTCATTGTAATTCATTATTTAATAATAGATAAAACTAACCTAACAAGCTAATTCAAGATTAAATATAATCCTTTATTATATCGTTTGCGCGTTTTACAGTAATTCCCATCTCATCCAGGTGGACAGCCATACTATAGCAATAGATGCTATTGCATCAGCCAAGATGTATGGTGATCTGTCTATAAAGTTGTTATAAAGAATAGGTTCCTGTTGAATCTTTAGTATATTATAATTGTACGGTCCACCTATAGGCAAAAGCTGTGCAGATGTTAAGAACGATACATGACAAACACCAACCAGGTAGTCCCATACATTCTTATTGGTACTCCCAAGATACAAATCATAGTTGGTTGTATTTGGCTTTAGGGTAAATTGCAGATTATTCAGGAGTGTGTCAATTTTACTCAGGAATGATGTATTGTAATTAGGAGCATTTGTAAATTGAAGATTATTATTCTGGTCAAGGTCAAATTGCTTGTACCGCTTTGATGCATCAAAATATTTTAGGATTTCTAACTCCCAAATATCTTCCATGTCAGGATGAACCGTTGAAGGATCATTAAAATCTCTTGCATCACAGTGCAATGGCATATGCGCATCCGCAGTATAATGAGCAAGCATAAGGAAGAAAAGAGCAACTTGACTGAAATTAAAGGCAATAACATCACCTTTTTTCAGAGAATTACAGATTTTAATCATATCCCTTATGCTTTGGCTTAATGCCTCACATCTGTCAGGAAGGGCACTTATAGAGGTAATAAGGTTTAAAGGGTTATTAAAATCAGCTGCAGGAATGAAGGTCATGCAGGTATTAAAATCTGGGGGGAGATAGTTATTTACTCTTCCATTATCACTAAACTCATATTTCCATGTATGACCTCCCTGAAGGTTATCTGATATAACTGAATCAGGAAACCAAGCCCCTCTAACAAAGGTTGATGGATATGAATTTATAAATCCCAGGAACCTTTCAATGTATTTTTGAACATCAGGAGGGAAGGCAGACATTTTTTGCTCCAAAAGTTTCATTGCCCGCAATGAAAGCCAGGCGTGTGTGTACTGTTTCATAATTAGTTCATTTAAAAAGTAAGAAAGAAGATTTAAGTTTCCATTGACTATATCAAATTTAGGCTATAGAATTACTCGTGTCAAGGAAACTAAAATTTATTTTCAGATTAAAGATTGACTTTCATATTAATAGGATCTAATTTTGATAGTGATACATTGCTTCAATTATTGAAATCTAATATTCATTGCTATGACAATTAAAGATCAAGAGAGCTTTCTCATCAAAGAGTATGATCAATGTTTTGAACACATGAGACATTACAACAACATGACAAAAGACCTTCTTCAGTTTAGTTATGGATATTATTCAGCAATTGCTGCGCTATCAATAGGAATATATCAGTTTTTTAATAAAACAGGCTCGGATTCAGTAGCTTCAATAGGCTACGTAGCACTTCTTATGATCCTCTCTGTGCTTATTGGTACCATCATTACAATTCAATTTGTGAGATACAGGAAATATTATGTTAGTACAGCTCGACAAGTAAATAGGATAAGGAAGTATTATGTTGAGAACTTTGACAAATTTGATAGTGCATTACCAACAGATCCTGATATTCCAAAAGCCTTTAATCCGAAAAGTACCCAGATCCACACGATTTATATTTTCATAATCGTGAATGCTATTTACTTATACATCGGCTTATATTGTTTAATGAGGTACTTTCACGTCTTCAAAATATTTTCAGGTTACGTGGCATTTATTGGATTAATTGTCTATGTAGTTGTTTTATGGCTTCAAACAAACTCAATTCTAAAGAAAAGCGATTAGTATTATCACTGTATAAGTATGCTCACATTGATTCAAGCTCGGAAAGCAGCGTGTACCAGCCCTCAAATCAACTCCTGGAACTTTATGTTAAAATAAATCTGTTTCTGTCCCTGGTGGTTTTTAACTTTGAATTGCAGACAGTTGTCAAGCATGGAGAATGCAGCGAGTGGCCCCGGTGACTTGCAGCAGTTGCCGGGGTTATTCTATATGAAATAAAATTGACTTTGTTTTAAATAAGAGATAACTTTGATAATGATTATAAGACATACCATTCTCAACTGGATATTAATGATCACAATCTTAAATTACTTTTACCATGAAAACATTGTCCCCCCAACAAATGGATTACCATATTAATTGGTATAGAATTGCGCTGTTTTCTATCTTCATTGTTTTAACTGGATTTTATTCCTTCAACGTCAAGAGCCAAACAGCAGAACCCTTGACAATTGATGTATTACCTAGGAAAGCATCTATCAGTTTTCCTGGCGAAAACGATTTGTATAGGTTCGAGATCACCATCAGGATGGAGGGGGGTACCTTTACCATCCAGACTTATGGCAAAATGGATACTTACATGTATCTCTACCGATTGGATGGGACTACACCAATACCTATAAAAGAAGATAATAATAGTGGAATAGATAACAATGCAAAGATTACCGTAAATCTGCAGGCAAAAATGATCTACTATGTCAGATTAAAAGCAAACTCTCCTAATGCTATTGGAACCTATTATATCAATGTCGTTCGGGAACCTTACTTACAACCACCTAATAACCTAATTGGTACTGGAAGACTAATATCAGTTAATCAGGGATCAATTAACCTAAGGTGGGATGCCCCATGGTCGGAAATACCCCCATTAAAATACTATGTTTTCAAAAGCACAACTGAAACGGGTACCTTTTCGCGAATTTCTACAACTTCACTCCGTCATATAAAATATACTTTACCTAAAGGATCTACCTTTTGGTATTGTGTTAGAGCAGTATATCCGTCAGGTGTAAGTGTTCAATCTAAAAAGGTAAGCGTCACCGCCGATGCGCCCATCCTTAATGACGACGGGGCAACTACAAATGCTTCAATAGATACCCCCGGGCAAGAAGACTGGTACAGATTCTATATACCTGATTATCATCTTCCAGTTTATTTATATGAGATAAAAGTTAGTGGCACCAGTGGCCAAATGGATATGGTCGCATACCTTTACGAGAGTGACTTGACCACGCTACAGGACAAAGATGAAAATACCAATCCATATTTTGGTGCCAATTTAATAGGAGGAACCTATGTCCCAAATAAGTGGTTGTATATCAAAGTAAAAGCATATCCTTTTAGCTCGGCTACAGGATCTTATGGTATCAGTGTATTAAGGCCTCCTCTTGATGTTAACCCAAGAAAAGAACTTCTGGTGAATGCACCAGCTTTTGAATCAATGAATATAGACGGGGGGAGTGCTGGGTACACTTTTAAAACCGCAGAAGCTGGCACTTATACCATCCAGACCCATGGAAATCAGAAAACAACTCTAGCGCTATATGTTGTAAAAGACAATGGGCTCCTTGATATTCTAGAAATAAAGCAGGATGGCGGAGAAGGACAAAATGCTCTGATATCACGAGATCTTACTGCAAATACTAAATATGTAGTTGGTTTTTCTGGATACCTACCTCAGAACGTATCTGGAGATTATTCTATTGAAGTTAATGGACCAATTGTGCCCCTTGTTGTTGATGACCCGTATAAATCAGATTGCAGAATTAGTCTTGCTGGTGAAAGCGAGTGGTACAAATTCCAGACCGGAGCAGCCGGTACTTATACCATCCGGCAATTTGTTAACTGTTCGATGGTCTTGTCTCTTTACGAAAGTAATCAGATAACGCTGATTGCTCAAGATGGTGACTATATGTTAACCTATCAAACCGTTGAACAGACTCTTAACCCAAATACTTGGTACTATATAAGACTAAGGTCTGTAGGTCGCTATTCTTGTTGCTATTATTATGGTGTAGGTGTCTTTACAGGTCCTGAGGTGATCCTCACAGTTAATGCGGCAGTTACAGATGCTGTTATTGATGGTGCTGGTGAAATGGACTGGTTCGGATTCCAGACCGGAGCGGCTGGTACTTATACCATCCAGACTTATGGTAGCCTTAATACCTACATGTACCTCTACTCGCACATGTGGGCTCCAGCTTCGCCGATTGCTGAGGATGATAATAGTGGAACAAATAACAATGCTAGGATAACCCAAAATCTCAATGCAAATACTTGGTACTGGGTCAAAATAAGAGGATCAAACTCAAGTTTTACCGGACCCTATTCTATTGATGTTAAGGCACCCTAATAAGAGTAATTGTATATGCAGAGTTCATAAAAGGCCCGTATCTTAATACTAAAATGCTTTATTAACATAATGTTGCTGCTGTTCAAGGCATATTATGATAACTATGCAAAAAAGTTATAAACACCCTATATCTCAGAGTATGCTATCTATGGGCGATATATGCAAATCGGTTGCAAATGGGGAATAAAACAGGAATTAACCGATAAGGTGACTCTTTTTTTGTTTGAGTCCCAAATGGACTAAAGCAAAATGCAGTTAATATGCTATAGATAAGCATAGTAATAACCTTAGAAACACTTACAAACAAGTTATTTCTCCGGCATTTCTACAATCAAAATAAAAACTTCAAAAATATTTGATTCTTGCCTCGGTATCAAATAGTTTTGGATTATAATTCAGCAACGGGGTCGGGGTAAAGGGTGACCATTCGATGCAGCGAGACCCTTGGTAGAAATATCTGGGGTTTTGCTATTAAAATAAAATTGACTTTGTTATCAGTAAAGTCTAATTTTACTCTAAATAAGATATTTCTAGACAAGAATTGTATACTGTGGATTATTATATGATTCAATGATTTAAAATCAATTTCTATTAATGAAATTGACAAGGTTTTCGACCTAACTTTATAACCTGAATAATCCTGACCAAATGGTGGCTCACTTTGGGCAAGAACGATGGCTCAGTTTAGTTCGGAATAATCATAACCCATGAATAAATGCAAATCAATTAAAAAAATTGTTAAAACCGACTATAATTGGAAAAGCCAGTCCTCTTGACCACATTTAGCCGGGAAAAATTGACCATCCGAAGCCGGAGTTAAATCATTGATGTTTAGATAAGTATTATTAATGCCATCTGACCGGCTGAATGTGGTCAACAGTTCCGGCTTTTACACTTGAAATCCCTTTGACTAAGCAAATGGTTATATACGCAGTTGGCGATAGATGCATTTCTATTTTAGTTTATTGTCAATCCTCAGTCTATCTATTAATTTAGGATTAAATACTTGATTATCACATGGTGAATTTGTTATTATTCTTAATTCATTAGATTTTAAACCATTTTCTTCTTGTGGGTCTTCAATGAAAATCCAATTGCTCGCTTGTGAAATGAATATTGATCAAAGAAATCCAATATAAATAGGTTTATCATTTAATTTTGCAACGAACATTCGCATATTACCTGCAAATTCAATCTCTGTTTTATTACTCCTTAATCCTAAAATTACTTCGTTGTATTTTGAGGTATCCTAATAAGCAATATTGCCATATGAAATGAATGGTTCATCGCATAGTATAATTGTATCAATATTAATTGTAGCGTAATCTGTAGTATAATTATCGACCAGATTATTTTTAGTTAAATAGAAATTCACCCCGTCATTTGTTATTGGATTTTCGTCTTTATTACAACTGATTAAAACTGTTGCCGCCAATAAAATCGAAATTATAAGCCTGTGCATAATGTTATCTTTAAAAATTAGTTAAAGCATATTTTAAACTTTTGCTTATTTCATTTGTTTTTCAAGATAAGTCCCATCAGGTTGCTTCACTTTTATGGTGAAGTTTTCGGGTAAAGAATCTCGATTACAAAGGATTTTATGGTTCAGATATACCATAACAGTTGGACAAACAGTTTCATTGACTTGAACATTTTTCCATGCTTCTATGATTACATCCTGATTTTGTCTGGAAACATTAAAGTGACTGAAACTTGAGCATCCATTGGAACTGATAGTTCCATAAAGATTAATTTCGAACAATCCACTATATAAAAGTGTCTGGGGGTAACTAATAGCAAGACTATCAACTTGTATCAGATAATCTTTAAAGGCAGGTTCTTTTGAACAGGTTACAAAGCACCCTGCAATTCCGATGATAAATAGGAATTTAATAGTTAACAATAGATTGAGTTTATTGTCATTGTCCCTTGGCGTCATATCTTATTGCATTTAGTTTATGTTTATCTACTTATCAAGTCCACTGTTTCGAGGAACAATTTGTTTTTTACATAGAATCGCCTGCCGCCTGTTGACATCATCGGCTCAACAGCCTACTCTGAAGATATGGAAGTTGCTTGATTTAACTGAAGTACTTCATTTTTAAGGTCAGTAATATACTACAGAAGTTATCAGATAAATTTGATTCTGTTAGTATCATTTAAGGGAATGTATTTAATATAAGCTGCAAAATCCGGTCTAATAACACTAAACATACATAACAAAACAACAAGTTTTTAACTCTGGCTTTTGGTGGTCAATTTATTTCGGCCAACTATAGTCAGGGGCACTGGCTTTTCCAAATTAAGTCCTACTTCTTAGGTAATCTGCTTGATTGCGTGGAAACACATTGCCACCGGCCATCTCGCATTACAAACACATCAACGAACCTGTATGTTCCACTTATATCCTTCCCATTTAATATTGCTTTTGAAGTGTTAAGTCCTTTTACGACAGCAACATTTCCATATGAATTAACCTTAATGTCACTTAGAACTGAAGGGGTTTCTGACTTATAATTGCCGGAAGTAACTTCGCTGATATCCTGCTGTTTATCATAAACTTTGCCAGTCAGATCAGTGTATGTGTACTCTTTTGCATAGAGAAGATCAAGAGCCTTTGCATCCTTCTTAAATGTAGCGTTATTCCACTCGTTCTCCAAACGAGTAAATACGTCCACTGAGACGATAGGTGCTACCATTTCTTCTGGTGGTTTGTTACTGTTCCAGATTGTCAGGACAGCCTTCCATTTCCCGTCGATTTTTCTCCAAATATCAACGCCTTTATCGGCCTCTTCGATAATGCCATCAGGCGTTTTCATTCTCATCGAGTTTGAACCCTTAATATATGCAAGATCTCCTGAAGCAGATACCTCTACTTTTTCACTTGTCCACGAAAATGTATCCCAAAGTAAACTTGTATCAGCAAAGCTTGATTCAAATTGTTTTCGGATCGGTTCAAGACCAGTAGCAACAATCTGACCGGGGGCCATGATGATAGCATCTGGTGCATACATCTCCATGACTTTTCCAATATCTCTCTTCTGGTTTAATACAGTCCAGTCGGCTTCAAGTTTGCGGATTGCATCCTCTTCGGCCTTAATATTTACACTGGGTGCTTTGATACAGCCATATAAAATGGCAAGGGAACTTAAAAAAACGACAATTGTTTTCATCCTGATTTAATTTAAGGTTAATGAATATTGATAATAAACTTTTCGTTATTAATTAAATAACAAACCTATTATCAAAGTTACATCTTGTTTAAACCAAAGTCAAGTTTCTTTCAATTTGTAAGATGATGATAGTATTTAAAGATTATCCTAGAATATGTTTTAAAGTCTTTTTCTGAGAGATCATCATTTGCCGACCTTTTTCCTCTACCATCCCGACAAGATGTCCCAGAATAGACCAGAATCAGCCAGAATTAAATTGGCGATATTTGCTAATGATAAAATAGGATGCGTCTATTTTGAGAGAAGAATAAAACCTCCTGTAATCTGAAACTAAGTGTAAAATCCGGCCTTATTTGACCACTTTAAAATCCGGCCTGATAAAACTTAACATACATAACATAACAACAAAGATTTAACTCCGAATTTGGGTGGTCAATTTATTCTGGCCAAAGATGGTCAAGGGCACTGACTTTTGCATCATGCAACAATATGCTGATCTTCCTGTCTTTAATACGGAATGGAAATAACA
>Ga0326726_10000422_pt1 | contig 40064 bp, 28 predicted proteins | sample MHFenrmetagenome_2_FD_207603 | JGI IMG/M metagenome (GOLD analysis project Ga0326726, IMG submission 207603) | Lab enriched peat soil microbial communities from Michigan Hollow, Ithaca, NY, United States - MHF15MN | ecosystem: Environmental > Terrestrial > Soil > Wetlands > Peat | place: USA... | reverse complement strand
AGGAGGTCTCCATGATCAAGCCCTTCAAGCAGATCCTCTGGGCCACGGACTTCTCCGAGGAATCGAAAGAAGCTCTGGCCTACGCCGATTTCATGGCCAAGGCCTTCAAGGCCAAGCTCATCGCCCTTCACGTCGTCCCCGATTTCGCGCCGGCCCTATACGAGGCTTGGCCCGAAGTCGAGGCCACACTCATCGGCCAGATCGAGGCCAGCAAGACGAACGCCAAGATCAAGCTCGACCAGATGTGTCAGAGCCAGGGTGTCTGCCCGGCCAAGATCATCATCGCCGAGGGGTCGGCCGCCGCGGTCGTCCTGCAGACGGCCAAAAAGGAAGGCGCCGATCTCATCGTCGTCGGGCGCAAGGGCGTCTCCGGCCCGGAGCCGAACCTCATCGGCGGCGTCACGACCCGGATCCTCAGGGGCTCGCGCGTGCCCGTGCTGGTGACCAAGGGGACGACGGCGAAGCCCGGGGCTCTCAAGAAGATCCTCGTCCCGACCGATTTTTCCGCCACGGAGGACGTCGAAAGGGACTACGCCTGGATGCTGGCCAAGAAGTTCGACGCCAGCTTGACCTTCCTCTACGTCGCGGAGATCTTCGGCCACGACTTCCGCCTGACCGAGGAGATGTTCCAGGCCGTTCTGGCCAAGCTCAAGGCCCGGCGCCGCCGCGAGCACAAAGCGATCGAGATGACGGACGACGTCGTCAAGGCTGCGCGCGCCCATAACGGCATCATCGACTACGCGGAGAGCAAGGGCTTCGAGCTCATCGTCATGTCGACGAGCGTCCGGCGCCTGGCCCGGCTCTTCCTGGGCAGCACGACCGAAAAGGTCGTGGCCCACAGTTGCGCCCCGGTCCTCGCCCTCCCCAGGGAAAAGTAGGCCACTGAAAAAAGAATACCGCCCGATGGCCCTGGGATTCTGGGGCGTTGGCCTTCCTCTCGCCGCGTTCGGCCTTTTATTCTGCCAGACGGCGGCCCAGCGGCTGACCGTCCTCATCCTGGCCGCCCTGTTCCTCGCCGTCGGCGCCCTCATCTACCGGGCCAGGCCGTAGCCCATGAAGCTGGCCGCGGTCGATTGGCTGTTCATCGTCTGGTACTTCATCCTCTCGATCTCGCTCGGGTTGTATTACTCGAAACGGGCCGGGAAAAGCGTCTCGGAGTATTTCGTCAGCGGCCGTAGCCTGCCCTGGTGGCTGCTGGGCACCTCGATGGTGGCCACGTCGTTCTCTTCCGATACGCCGCTCGCGGTCACCGGCATCGTGGTCAAGGACGGCATCGCCGGCAACTGGCTGTGGTGGAACTTCATGCTCGGCGGGGCGCTGACGATCCTGTTCTTCGCCCATCTGTGGAGGCGGGCCGAGGTCGTCACCGAGGTGGAGTTCATCGATCTCCGCTACTCGGGCCGGCCGGCCAAGTTCCTGCGCGGCTTCAAGGCCCTTTATCTCGGCGTCCCCGTCTCGTGCATCACCTTCGGCTGGGTGACGCTGGCCATGATCAAGATCATCCAGACGGTCTTCGGCACGAGCGGCCTCACGGCCATGGCCATCTGTCTTGGCCTGACGATCTTCTACACCACGCTCAGCGGCCTGTGGGGCGTCGTGGCCACGGACATGCTCCTTTTCGGCGTGGCCATGGCCGGCGCGATCATCCTGTCGGTCGTCTCGGTCGAGAAAGCCGGCGGCATCGCGGCCCTCGTCGGGGCCGTCAAGGCGGCCGGGGCGGCCAACGGAAAGAACTATCTCTCGGTCCTGCCCCCGCTCGGCAAGGCCCTGCCGCTGACGTTCTTCGTGGCCCTGTTCGTCCAGTGGTGGGCGGTCTATTACCCGGGCGCCGAACCGGGAGGCGGCGGCTGGAGCGCCCAGAGGATGCTGGCGGCCAAGGACCCCGGCCACGCCGTCAAGGGAACGCTCTGGTTCACCGTCGCCAACTACGTCCTCCGGCCGTGGCCCTGGATCCTGACGGCCCTGGCCGCGCTCGTCCTCTTCCCCGGCCTCACCGGCGCGACCCAGGGCCAGATGGAGGCGGCCTATCCGCGGATGATCGGCTTCCTGCCCAAGGGCATCGCCGGCATCATCATCGCCTCTCTTTTCGCCGCGTTCATGTCCACGATCGAGTCCATCGTCAACCTCTCGGGCTCGTTCCTGCTCAACGATTTCTACAAGCCTTTTATCAAAAAGAACGCCAGCGAAAAGCACTACGTCACGGTCTCGCGGATCCTCGTTTTGGCCATCTCGCTTCTCGGGGCGGGCTTCTCGTTCGTCCTTGGCAGCGTCAAGATGGGCTGGCAGCTGGTCATGGAATTGTCGGCCGGGATCGGCCTGGTGCTGCTCCTGCGCTGGTACTGGTGGCGGATCAACGCCTGGTCCGAGATCGGCGCGCTCGGCGCTTCGGCCGCGACCGCGATCGCCTTGAAGATCTTCCCGAACAACGCGGTGGCCCGGGGCGTGGGAAAGGCGCTCGAGCGGGCCGGCTTCTCGGTCGATCCGTGGGGCGTGAGCATCCTCATCGTCGTGGCCGTGACCACGGTCGTCTGGATCGCCGTGACCTTCCTGACCAAGCCCGATGACAAGGGAAAGCTCCTCGCCTTCTACAGGAAGGTCCGGCCCGGCGGGGCCTGGGGGCCCATCGCACGGCTCAACGGTCGGAGCTACCGGCTGCAGGCGGCCCCGTTCGCCGGCTGGGCGCTGGCCGTGCTCATGATCGTAGCGCTCCTGTTCGGAGTGGGCCGCCTGATCTTCATGGACTGGGCCCGGGGAGCGCTTTATCTGGCCGTGGGCCTCGCGGCCGCCGTCGGACTGTCGAAGATCATCGCCCGGATCGATTGGGAGGGACCATGAAAAAAATGGGGACGTTTCTATTTTTTATTTTCATCTTCGGCGCCGTCTTGGCCTCCGTGAACTGCGGCCGGGGGGCCAAGGGGACGGAGGGCGCGGGTCCCGTTCCCGGATCGGCGGCGAGGACGCCCGCAACGAGCGGAGCGCGGTTCGGCTATCCCGTGGCTGGCGAGCCCTGGTATTTCGTCAGGTTCCCACTCACCTTGACACCGGTCCCTCAGGGGCTCGAGGACGCAGCGTGGAGCATCGATCGGGTCGAGGTCGGCGGCACGAGGGTCCGGGACTTCCTCGTCTATCAGGAAGGGCGGGAGATCGACAAGCTCGCGGTCAAGGCCAAGGGCGGCCAGATCGTCCTCGAGGTCAAGGCCCGCTACGTCTGGCAGCCTCAGGCGGAGACGGAGATGAAGGTCCAGCTCATCGAGCCCAAGTCCGGGGACATCCAGATGCTGTCGGCGTCGGGCCCGGCGCCCGCGGGCAAGGGCTACTGGGACCCGGCTTGGGAGAACTATGCCTCACTCGTGATATCGGAGGAGAACGGCTTCGCCCGAAAAGGGTATCCGGTGCACGCCACGCTCGGCATTCTGGCGAATTACTTGACCTCGCCCGACGAGATCCGCGTGGTCGTGGGCGAGAAAGCCGGAGAGGACGTGGTCTATCATGAGGTCCCCAGCCAGGTCTACGACGTCGTGACGTGGAACGACCCGAAGATCCTGTCTGTCGAGGAGAAGGACGCGAAGACCGGCGCAAAAGTCGTCCGCTATCATCCGACGACCTCGTTCGGCGTCGCCTTCCTGGCCGACGTCGCGGCCGGATCCAAGGCCACCTACCTGGTCTTCTACAACAATCCTGGAGCGCCCAAGCCCGCCTACGCGACCGATCTCGCGGTCACCAAGGGCAAGGGCCTGGGCCGGACGATCGAGAACGCGTTCTATAAGATCACGCTCCAGGAGAAAAGCGGCGTCATCTACGAGATCGTCGAGAAGGCCACCGGGATCAAGCTCGAGCACAAGCTCGAAACCAATGGCGCGATCCACTGGAACCCCGACGTCTACGCCCCGCCCCACGCCTGGTATCACAGCTCGGATTGGACGAACCCGGAGGCCACGGAAGTCACAGGGCCGGTCTTCTACTCGCTCAACCTCAAAGGGACGCTGCCGCAGCCGGAGGGGGTCGAGATCGGCATCCGGTATCATTTCTATGCCGGCACGCCGGTCGTCATGGTCGAATCGATCACGACCATGGGCCAGGACACCTTCGTCATGGCGCTCAGGAACGCCGAGGTCGTGTTCAACAAGGCCGTCTTCACCAAGGCGGCGTTCAAGGAGGGGGCGAAAACGCAGATCCTGGATTTCGCCGCCGCCAAGGTGCACCCCGACCACGCGGCCGTGCTCCGGCCGGATACGCCCTGGGTCAGCTTCTTCGACGAGGCCAAAGGCATCGGCTTCGCCTCCCTTTACCTGGACATGGCCACGCCGAACCTCAACGGCGGACAGGCCTCGCTCGAGGAGCCCTTCATCTATATCCAGAACGGGCCCTGGTACTACGTCTCCCGGGGGTTCGTCTATTCGTTCGCGACCAACAACCAGACCCGGATGCTGCCGGTCAAGGCCGGGAGCGTCTATTACGACCGCAGCGCCTGGATCGCTTTCCCCTATCCGAAGACCGGGGGCATCGGCGCCTATCTCGACGGGCAGTTCAGCGCCCTGAAATACCCCTTGGCCGTGCGCGAGGACATCGAGACCTACAAGGAAAGCCCCGAGGGCTGGGTCGTGCCCATCCTGACGGAGCCCTTTGAGGAAGGAGTCCAGGGCGCGACCGGTGGAAAGGACCGCCGGAAATAAGACGGGGTCAAACCTATTTTTTCGTTACTTTTTTCTACTGGGGAGCCCGCTGAAAGTAACGAAAAATAGGTTTGACCCCTTCCGATTGCTGCCGATCAGGGCGGCTGGTTGACAAAAAAAGGCTAAACGTCTCTAATTGACGGGCGAGGTTGTTCATGCCGAAATTGACTCTCAAATCACTCCCATTGCTCGTGATCCTCGCCGCCGCAACGGCCGCGACCCTCATCGGAACCCCGTCTCTGGGCGCCCAGGAGAGCCCCCAGGTCGTCGAGGCCAAGGGGCTCATCTCCTGCGACGCCGTCCGGCCGGGCCAGATATTCAAAGTGGCCGTACTCCTCAAGGTCCAGGCGGGCTACCACATCAACGACAATGCCCCGCTCGACCAGTTCCTGATCCCGACCGAGCTTTCGTTCGGCGAGGACCCGGGTTTTGAGGTCGTCGAGATCCTCTATCCCCGGGGCCGCCGGGCCCGCTTCGCCTATTCCGAGGCCGAGCTCGTGGTCTACGAAGGCGAGGCCGTCCTGGGCGCCCTGATCAAGGCCAAGGAAGGCGTCGTCGCCGGTACTCACGCGCTCAAAGGCTCGCTGAGCTATCAAGCCTGCAACAACGAATCGTGCCTGCCGCCGAAGGGACTGCCTTTCGAGATCACGGTGCCGGTCACGACCACCGGGACCTGCGCTCCCGTCCATCCCGAGATCTTCGACAAGATCCGTTTCAAATCCGTCCAAAAGTAGTGAGCCAGATGACCCCGCCGGCGGCCTACCGCGACATCCCATCGCTCGATACTCTGCTCGCCGACCCCGCCCTGACGGTCCTCGTCGAGCGCTTCGGCCGCGAGGCTGTCGTATCCGCCGCTCGGGCGGTCCTTGACGACGTCCGGACGGAGATCGGCGCCGCCGGTCCGGCGCCGGATGTCTCGGCCGCGGCCCTCGCCGCCAGGACCGGCACCCGTCTCGACCGCCGGTTCGCCCCCTCGCTCGCCCCGGCCGTCAACGCGACCGGCGTGATCATGCACTCGGGGCTCGGCCGGGCCGTCCTGTCGGGCGCCGCGGCCGACGCTCTCGCGGCTGTGGCCTCCGGCTATTCCACGCTGGCCCTTGATCTCGGATCGGGGCTGCGCGTCTCCCGCGACCGGCACGTCGAGTCGCTCCTGCGCGAGCTGACGGGGGCGGAAGCGGCCACCGTGGCCAACAACAACGCCGCGGCGACCGTCCTCATCCTCAACACCCTGGCCCGCGGTCGGGAAGTCGTCGTCTCCCGCGGCCAGCTCGTCGAGATCGGCGGCTCGTTCCGCATGCCGGACGTCATGGCCACGAGCGGAGCCGTCCTGCGCGAGGTCGGCACCACCAATAAGACGCACCTCCGCGACTACGAGGCCGCCGTATCCGACTCGACCGGGGCCATCCTCCGCGTCCACCACAGCAACTACCGCATCGTCGGTTTCGCCGAGGAGCCGCCGATCGAGGCTCTCGTCGCCCTGGGCCGGTCCCGCGGCGTCCCCGTCATCGACGATATCGGGAGCGGAGCGCTCGTCGATCTGGCCCGTTTCGGTCTCGCGACCGAGCCGCTCGTTCCAGTCAGCGTCAAGGCGGGCGCCGACGTCGTCTGCTTCAGCGGCGACAAGCTCATCGGAGGCCCCCAAAGCGGCCTCATCGTCGGCCGCGCCGAGGCCATCCAGAAGATCCGCAAGAACCCGCTGGCCCGGGCCTTCCGCTGCGGCAAGCTCAGCCTGGCGGCCCTCGAGGCCACGCTCAAGCTCTTCCTCGCTCCCGACAAGCTGACGGAGCGCCATCCGATCTACCGCATGCTCGCGGCGACCCCGGCCGAGCTCGAAAGCCGGGGCAGCAGGTTGGCCGCGGCCCTCCGTCAGAGTCTGCCCGGCTCGGCCACGATCACGGTTGAGAACGGAGAGTCGCAGGTCGGCAGCGGGGCCGTCCCGGTCGAGACGCTGCCGTCCAAGGTCCTGGCCGTCCGCGCCCCGCACATCTCACCCGAGGACCTGGCCCGCCGGCTTCGTCTCGGGACGCCGCCGGTCTTCGCCCGCATCCATAAGGACGCCGTCCTGTTCGATCTCCGCACCATCCAGCCCGGCGAGGAGGTCCTGGTCGAGCGGGCGCTTAAGGATGTCTTAAAATGAAAGGAAAAATGGGGACGTTTCTATTTTCAAAATCGCAACATTAATTTTAAAAATAGAAACGTCCCCATTTTTGAAATGATCGATTATCAAAAGCGCAAGAGGATCATGGGGCGGTCGATCGCCCTGGGCCATTGCATTTGCAATCCCAAGGAGCCCTGCCCCTGCGATCTCTTCCGCCAGAAGAACGTCTGCCTCTGTTCGGGCGAACGCGAGGACGATGCGCCCGAGGACGTGGCCTTGACGACCCTGGTCGAAAACGCCGGCTGCGCCTCGAAGATCGGCCAGGAGGACCTCAAGCGGGCCCTCTCGGGCCTGCCCCGCGTCCGCGACCGCCGCGTCCTCGTTTCGTCCGAGACGTGCGACGACGCCGGCGTCTTCAGGCTCACGCCGCGCACCGCTCTCGTCCAATCCGTCGACGTCTTCACGCCCGTCGTCGACGATCCCTACGCCTTCGGCGAGATCGCCGCGGCCAACTCGGTCAGCGACATCTACGCCATGGGCGGGCGGCCCCTGACCGCCCTGTCCATCGTCGCCTTCCCCATCGAGTCGCTCTCGCCCCGGGTCATGAACCGCATGCTCCAGGGCGGCGTGGCCAAGCTCCGTGAGGCCGGCGTCGCCCTCCTCGGCGGCCACAGCATCAAGGACCGCGAGATCAAGCTCGGCTTCGCCGTCACCGGCGTCGTCGACCCGCGCCGCATGACGGTCAACGCCAAGGCCCGGCCCGGCGACATCCTCATCCTGACCAAGCCGCTGGGCACGGGCACGCTCAGCTTCGCCCGCCAGATCGGCCGCGCTCCGGCCGACGGGCTGGCCGCCGCCGAGCTCTCCATGCGGACGCTCAACCGCGCCGCGGCGGAGCTCATGGCCCGGGCGGGCGTCACCACGGCGACCGACATCACCGGCTTCGGCCTGGCCGGCCACCTGGGCGAGATGGCCGTCCAGAGCGGCGTCGAGATCGAGGTCTTCGGCGCCTCCCTCCCCGTCTTCCCGGGCGTCCTCGAGCTCATCAAGGCCGACGTCGTCTCCGGCGCCGTCGAGCGCAACCGCGAATACGCGTCCCGTTTCGTCAGGCGCGGCCGGTCCGTCGGGCCCGAGCTCGAGACGCTTCTCTACGATCCGCAGACCTCGGGCGGCCTGCTCATGGCCGTGCGCAAGACCAAAGCCCCGGCCCTTCTCGCCGCGCTCCACAGGAAAGGCGTCAGGGACGCCGCCGTCATCGGCCGCGTCCTCCGCAAGGGCCGGCCCCTCATCATCCTGCGCGCCCGCGCGCCCCGATCCTGACCATGCCCGATCTCGACCACGTCATCATCGGCACGGCCGGCCACATCGATCACGGCAAGAGCGCCCTCGTCCGGGCCCTGACCGGGACCGACCCCGACACCCTCCCCGAGGAGAAGGCCCGGGGCATGACGATCGAGCTGGGCTTCGTCTTTCTCGACGACCCGGACTCTCCCAAGCAGATCGTCTTCATCGACGTTCCAGGGCACGAGAAGTTCGTCCGGACCATGGCCGCCGGGGCCAGCCACATCGACGCCGCCCTGCTCGTCATCGCCGCCGACGAGGGCGTCGCCGTTCAGACCCGCGAGCACTTCGACATCCTGCGCCTGCTCGACATCCGGCTCGGGGCCATCGCCCTGACCAAGTGCGACCTCGTCGACGAGGCCCGCCTGGCCGAGCTCGCGGCCTCGGTCCGTCACTTCGTCCGCGGCTCGTTCTTGGCCGAGGCGCCGGTCCTTCCCGTCTCGGCCCTGACCGGGGCCGGCCTGGACGAGCTCCGCTCCGTCCTCCGCGGCCTGGCCCTCCGCGTCCAGCCCCGGCCCGACAACGGCATCTTCCGCATGCCCATCGACCGGGTCTTCACCATGCGCGGCTTCGGGACGGTCGTGGCCGGGACGGTGCTTGGCGGGACCGTGGGCGCCGGCGACCGGATCGCGATCTACCCCGAGGGGACCGAGACCCGGGTCCGCGGCATTCAGGTGCACGGCTCGAAGACCGAGCGGTCCGTCGTCGGACGGCGCACGGCCCTCAACCTCCAGGACGTCCCCAAGGAGGATCTCCGGCGCGGCCAGGTCGCCGCGGCGCCCGGCTCGCTCTCGCCCACGACCCGTCTCGACGCCACCCTCGACGTCCTCGCCTCGGCCCCCCGCGAGATCAAGCATCGCGACCGGGTCCGCCTCCACATCGGCACGGACGAGGTCATGGCCCGCCTGGCCGTCATCGACGCTCCGTCCGTCGCGGCCGGCGGAACGGCGGCCGTCCAGCTCATCCTCGAGCGGCCGGCCGTGGCCCTCCCCGGCGACCGTTTCGTCATCCGCTCGTTCTCCCCGATCATGACCATCGGCGGCGGGCGGGTCCTCGATGCCGCTCCGCCCAAGCACAAGCGCTTCAGCGGCAGCGTCGTCGAAGGCCTTCAAAGGCTCGGGGGCAGCGCCCGCGAGGCGGTCGAACAGATGTTCGTCCAGGCCGCCGGCCGGCCCCGCTCCGTCCCGGACATTGCCCTGAAGCTCGGGCGCGGCGAGCCGGAAGTCGCGGAGGCGGTCGCCGCTCTCGCCGCCGAGGGACTTCTCATCGTCATTCCCGGCGATAGGCCCGACAGGTACGTCCACAAGAGGTCCTTCGCCGCGCTTTCGGAGGGCCTGGTCGAGTCGGTCCAAGCCTATTTCGAGAAGAACCCGTACAAGGCCGCCATGCCCTATTCCGACCTCAGGGCGGAGTTCCTCGAGACGGGGGATGCCGCCACTCTGAAGGCCGTCCTCGAGGCCGGGCTCGGCGCCGGCGCGCTGGTCCGGGCCGGCGCGGACATCGGTCTTCCGGGCCGGCAGGCCAAGACCGACCCCGCTCAAGCCGAGCTTCGGTCCCGTGTCGAAGCGGCCTTCCGGAGCGCCCGTTTCTCCGCGCCGCTCGAGGACGAAGTCCGGACCCGGCTCGGGCTCAACCCGTCGGCCTTCAACCCGGTCCTCAACGCTCTTCTCCGCTCCGGCGACCTGGTTCGACTGGCCCCCAAGGTCATCTACCATCGCGAGACCCTCGAAGCGGCCCGGACCGCGGTCATGGGGCTCATCGAGCGCCACGGCGCCGTCACCATCGCCGAGCTGCGCGACCGGCTCGATCTCTCCCGGAAATACGCCCAGGCCATCCTCGAATACTTCGACCGAACCGGATTCACGTCGCGGGTCGAAGACCGCCACGTCCTGGCCCGGCAGCCGCTCTAGCCCTCCGGGTACCCGCTATCCCCATGGCTGAAAACCCGGCGTGCGTCGATCTCCTTCTTGGCAAGTTTCTTGCATAAGCAAACGGAGGAGCGGGGCTGGGGGAATGGTTGCCCGACCCTCATCCCTTCTATGCGCGAGTTTTGGAGGAAGTGATGAATCGGATCACGCATTTCGACCTATACGCAGATGACCCGGAGCGGGCCGCCAGGTTCTACCAGAACGTCTTCAGCTGGCGGACCGAGAAGTGGACGGGCGGCATGGACTACTGGCTGATCACGACCGGACCGGATAATGAGCCGGGCATCAACGGCGGCCTGGGCAAAAGGCGGGACCTCGCCGACCGGACGACCAACACGGTCGACGTCGCTTCGCTTGAAGACGTAGAGGCCAGGATCCTGGCCGCCGGGGGAAGGGTCTTGGAGCCTCGGCGGAACATCCCCGGCGTGGGCTGGTTCGCTCTCTGTACGGACACGGAAGGCAACCGCTTTGGCTTGATGCAGGCCGACGCGGGAGCCAAATAGCCTGGCCAGGCCGGCCCGTCAGGATTCCCTCGGGCAGGAAGACGTCCTATTCGGCGGGAATCGGCCGGCTCCCGGCCGGGAATTCCCTGGCGCACGTCAGGCTCATGCCAGCCCGTTGGCGTCAGGCCCGACCGTCCCTTAGTCCGAGGCCCCGATTTGGCAAGTTTCTTGCCTGTGGTTTCGATGTCGGAAATCGTATCGGAGGGGGAAGACATGCCAGATCCCATTCACGAGGAGGCCTTGGCAACGCCGGCGCCCGGTTCGATCCTGACCATCGAGAGGGACTTCGACGCCCCGCGCGAGAGCGTCTGGATGGCCTGGACGGACCCGGAGAAGGTCAAGCTCTGGTGGGCGCCCGAGGAATTCACCACGCCGGTCTGCCGGATCTCGCTCCGCGTCGGCGGCACGTTCTTCGTCTGCATGCGGTCTCCGGACCGCCGCGACTATTGCAGCATCTCATTCTACCGGGAGATCGCGGCTCCGGAACGGCTGGTCGCGACGATGAGCTTCGCCGATCCTCAGGGCAACGTCGTGTCGGCCTCGACGTACGGCATGAGCCCAGACTTCCCGCGGGAGATGCTGCTCTCGGTGACGTTGGTCGAGTCCGGCGCCAAGACCAAGCTGACGCTGGCCCACGCCGGCATCCCGCCCGGCGAGGAGATGGACAACGCCCGGGAAGGCTGGATCCAATCCCTCGACAAGCTGGCGGCCCTGCTGGCGGCCGAAAAGGCCAAGAGCCGATAAGGAAGGCCCGCGGCCGTCAATAGGGCCACGTCCAGCCGCGGATCTCGGGCATATCCTGGCCGTAGCTCCTGATGTACTCATTGTGCTCGACGAGCTTGTCCCGGACCATCTGCTTGAGGTGGGCGGCCCCCGCGGCCAGCCCCGGGACCCGATCGATGACGTCGGCGAACAGGTGGAAGCGGTCGAGGTCGTTGCGCACCGTCATGTCGAAGGGCGTCGTCGTCGTGCCTTCCTCCTTGTAGCCGCGAACGTGGAGGTTCTTGTGGTTCGTCCGCCGGTAGGTCAGGCGATGGATGAGCCAGGGATAGCCGTGGTAGGCGAAGATGATCGGTTTGTCGGTCGTGAAGAGCTGGTCGAAGTCCTTGTCGGCCAAGCCGTGCGGGTGCTCCGACTGCGGTTGGATGGTCATCAGGTCGACGATGTTGATGACCCGGACCTTGAGCTGCGGCAGGTGCCGCCTCAGGAGGTCGACCGCGGCCAGGGTCTCGAGGGTCGGCACGTCGCCGGCGCAAGCCATGACCACGTCCGGCTCGCCGCCGGCGTCGCTCGAGGCCCATTCCCAGAGGCCGATCCCGGCCGTGCAGTGCTTGACCGCGGCGTCCATGTCCAGCCACTGCAGCTCCGGCTGCTTGCCGGCGACGATGACGTTGACGTAATGGCGGCTGCGCAGGCAGTTGTCGGCGACCGCGAGCAGCGAGTTGGCATCGGGCGGCAGATAAACGCGGATGATGTCGGCCTTCTTGTTGACGACGAGGTCGATGAAGCCCGGGTCCTGGTGGGTGAAGCCGTTGTGGTCCTGGCGCCAGACGTGGGAGGTCAGGAGGTAGTTCAGTGAAGCCAGGGGCCTCCGCCAGGGGATCTGGCGCGTCACCTTCAGCCACTTGGCGTGCTGATTGAACATCGAGTCGACGATGTGGACAAAGGCCTCGTAGCAGGAGAAGACGCCGTGGCGGCCGGTGAGGAGATAGCCCTCGAGCCAGCCCTGGCACTGGTGCTCGCTGAGGACCTCCATGACCCGGCCGTCGGGTGACAGGTTCTCGTCCGTCGGCAGCGTTGGCTCGAGCCAGGTCTTGCCGGTGACCTGGTAGACCGCCTCGAGCCGGTTCGAGGCCGTCTCGTCCGGGCCGAACATCCGGAAGTTCCGGGCTCCGAGATTGAGCTTCATGACGTCCCGGAGGTAGGCGCCCAGGACGCGGGTGGATTCGGCCCAGGCGGTCCCCGGCTTGGGCACGGCCACCGCGTAGGTCTCGAATTCCGGCAGCTCGAGGTCCCGCAGGAGCAAGCCGCCGTTGGCATGGGGGTTGGCGCTCATGCGCCTCTCCCCTTGCGGGGCGAGGGCCGCGATCTCGGGGCGCAGGCGGCCCGCGCCGTCGAAAAGCTCTTCGGGTCTGTAGCTTCTCATCCAGCTCTCGAGCGCCGCGATATGGCCGGGCTTTCCCATGTCGTCGATGGGCACCTGGTGGGCCCGCCAGGTGTTCTCGACGGGACGTCCGTCAACTTCCTTCGGACCGGTCCAGCCCTTGGGGCTGCGCAGGACGATCATGGGCCAGACGGGTCGGATCGACGCCCGGCCGGCGCGGGCCTCGCTCTGGATGCGCTGGATCTCGTCGACGACCTCGTCGAGGGTCGCGGCCATGAGCTGGTGCATCGTCTCCGGGTCATCGCCCTCGACGAAGCGCGGGGCCCAGCCGTAGCCGCGGAGGAGGCTCTCGAGCTCCTCCCGGGGGATGCGGGCCAGCACCGTCGGGTTGGCGATCTTGTAACCGTTGAGATGGAGGACCGGCAGAACGGCCCCATCCGTGGCCGGATTGAGGAACTTGTTGCCGTGCCAGCCGGTCGCGAGGGGCCCGGTCTCGGCCTCGCCGTCGCCGACGACGCAGCAGGCCAGGAGATCCGGGTTGTCGAAGGCCGCGCCGAAGGCGTGGGACAGTGAGTAGCCGAGCTCGCCGCCCTCATGGATCGAGCCCGGCGTTTCGGGCGCGACGTGACTGGGGATGCCGCCGGGGAACGAGAACTGCCTGAACAGGCGGCGGAGGCCGTCCTCGTCCTGGGTGATCGACGTATAGATCTCGCTATAAGTCCCGTCCAGGTAGGCGTTGGCGACCAGCCCGGGCCCGCCGTGCCCCGGCCCGGTGACGAAAATGGCATTGAGGCCGTGGGCCTTGATGACCCGGTTCATGTGGACATAAATGAAATTGAGGCCCGGGGTCGTGCCCCAGTGACCGAGCAGCCGCGGTTTGACGTGCTCGAGCCCGAGGGGCTCTTTGAGGAGAGGGTTGGCGAGCAGGTAGATCTGGCCGACCGAGAGATAATTCGCGGCCCGCCACCAGGCGTTCATCTTTTTGAGGACATCGGGCGTCAGCGGCTGGTCCATGCGCGGCTCCCTTCAGACTCGGGTCGGGGCCCCTACTTCCGCGCCGTGCGGATCCGCTCCGGCGTCAGGGGCATCTCCCGGACCCGGGCGCCGACCGCGTCGAAGATGGCGTTGGCCACGACCGCGCCCATGCAGACGATGGCCGGCTCGCCGCCGCCCTGAGGAGCCGCGTTCTTGTCGTCGATGACCACCGTTTCGATCTTCGGGAGCCAAGAGAAGCGCGGGATCTCGTAGGTGTCGAAGTTCTGGTCCAGGATCTCGCCGCCCTTGAAGCGGATATGCTCCTTGAGGGCGTAGCCCAGGCCCATGGTGATGCAGCCTTCGATCTGGATCTTAGCCCCCTCGGGATTGATGGCCAGGCCCATGTCCTGAGCGCAGACGACCCGCTTCACCCGGACCTCCTGCGTCGCCTTGTCGACCTCGACCTCCGCCATGTGGACCACATAGGTTCCGGCATCAATGCCGGTGGCCAGCCCGAAGCCGCGGCCGCTCGGGGCCTTGGCCGGGGTCCAGCCGAAGACGCGGGCGGCCTCGCGCAGGGCCCGGATCATCTTCTCGTCCTTGAGGTTCTTCAGCCGGAACTCCAGCGGGTCCATCCCCGCCGCCGCGGCCAGGGCGTCGATATGCGACTCGCGGGCGAAGGTGTTGGTGTTGTTCCCGGGAGCGCGCCAGGGGCCCGTGCCGAAGGGATGGGACCCCGGGACGCCTCGCCAGCTCGATCCGAAGACGGTCGTCCGGTGGTTCGGGATATCATAGCAATGCACGGCGCCCCGGTCGCCGGCGAAGTAGACGCCATAGTCCCAGAGGGCCAGGCGGCCCGCAGCGTCGATCCCGGCCTTGATCTTGACCACGGCCGCGGGCCGGAACTGGTCGTTGAAGAACTCCTCGGCCCGGGTCCACGCCACCTGGACGGGCTTTCCCGTGAGCTTGGCCAGCCGGGCCGCTTCGACCGCCTGGCCGTCGCTGCCCTTGCCGCCGAAGCCGCCGCCGACCCAGGGCGTGAGGACGCGAACATTATCGGCCTTGAGCCCAAGGGCGGTCGCCACTTCTTCGCGAACGCCGAACGGGCTTTGGGTCGAGGCCCAGACGGTGACCTTGTCCCCGTCGATCTTGGCCAGAGCCGTATGGGGCTCGATCGGGGCGTGGGCGACGTAGCCGTCGAGGTAGGTCTCCTCGATCACAGTTGTTGAGAGTCGTTCTCCCGCCGCAAGGTCTCCGGCGTGGGCCGAGACTTCGCCCGCGGGAGCGACCTTGAGGAGGTGGTCGAAGATGGTCGTATCATCGACCTTCGCTTCCGGTTTGTCCCATTCGGCCTTGATCAATTCCAGCGCCTTGGCGGCCTGCTCGGGGTCCTGGTGCAGAGCGGCGATCAGATCGCCTTCCTGGACAACGCGGACGCCGGCGGCGGCCTTTGCCGCCGACGCGTCCACAGAAAGGAGCTTGGCCCCATGGGCGGGCGGCCTCAGCAACCGGGCATAGAGCATGCCGGGTTCCCTGATATCTCCCGCATATTTGGCCCGACCTGTCACCTTCTCCACGGCGTCCCGCCTCAAAGCGGGCTTCCCCATGAGCTTGAAATCTCCGGGCTTCTTGAGCGGCGGCTTGGCCATAAGATGACGCTCGATGCGCTTGCCCGCGGCCAGCTCGGCGTAGGTGACCTTCGACTTACGATCGGTCGTACTATAGACCGTACCGTCCTCGGTCGAGAGCTGGGAGGCCGGGAGCCTGAGGCGCTCGGACGCGAGTTCGAGCAGGATCCCCCGGGCTTCCGCGGCGGCCGCCCGCAAGGGAGGCCCGAAGAAGCGGGTCGACATCGAGCCCCAAGTGCCCTGGTCAAAGGGGCAGAGGTCGGTGTCCCCCATCACCATATCCACCGAGGCCAGGGGGATGTCGAGCTCGTCGGCCATCATCTGGGCGAGCGAAGTGACGATGCCCTGGCCCATCTCGATCTTCCCGGTGAAACACGAGACCCGGCCGTCCTCTCCGATCCGCAGGAAGGCGTTGAAGTCCTCCGGCAACGGCACACCGCGCCGGCCCTGGGCCTCGAGCCACTCGGGATCGCGGAGCGTGAACAGGACGACGATCCCGCCTCCGGTCAATTTCAGGAACTTGCGCCGGCTCACGGAGGACGACGGCGCGCTGTCGTTGAGATCCAAGGCTTGAAGAATGCGGGTTTTCATCGCTCGGGACCTCCGGCCATAACCTCGGCGGCGGCTTGGATGGCCTGGATGATGCGGGTGTGGGCCCCGCAGCGGCAGAGGTTGCCCTCCATGCCGTCGACGATCTCCTCGCGGCTGGGCTTGGGTTTCCGCAAGAGCAGGGCATAGGCATTGAGGATCATCCCCGACGTGCAATAGCCGCATTGGAGGGCGTCGTGGGTCGTGAACGCCTCCTGGAGCGGATGGAGTTTCCCGTCGGCGGCCAGGCCCTCGATCGTCATGACCTTCTTGTCGTCGATCTTAACGGCCGGGTAGCCGCAGGAGCGCACGGCCTCGTTGTCCACGAGCACGGTGCAGGCCCCGCAGTAGCCCTCGCCGCACCCGAACTTCGTTCCCGTGAGCCCGAGGTCCGTGCGCAGGACCCACAGGAGCATGCGGTCGTCCTCGATCGTCAGGGTCTTGGGCCGGCCGTTGAGCGTGAACCGGACCGTCTTTGTCATGACCTCCTCCTCCCTACGTTCATTCTAGAACAAACGGGCAGGTTTGGAAATCAAGCCGGGTCGAAACGGAGGTGGCCGTGCCGAAGCTCCTGTTAGCGGGAGGCGACAGGGAGTCGGGTGGCGTTCGTGCCGCAGTGGACCTCGCCCGCGAAACGATGGTAAGGATAGAAATCGTCGATGGCCACGATCTTACACCCGAGAGGCTCCAGCCTGTCCTTGACGGCCTTTAACAGCACGTCCGTTCCGTCGACCAACGGACCGTGGGGATCGGGAACCACCAGCGTCTTGCCGATCAAGAGCGAATTCACCATGTTCGTGGTCAAGGCCCCGTAGCGGCCGGCGTATCTCCCCGGCCAGGAATTGAACAGGACGGGGATCTCGACGACATCGGCGGCGGCGATGCCGAGCTCCGCCTGCAGGGTCCGGCGGACGCCATCGATCTTCTTCTGAACGAATTCCTGGTCCGCGAGCAGGGCGCGATCGTTGAGCACCGAAGTGACGGAGGCATCGCAGTACTCATCTTTCTCGCTGTCGGCGCGCTTGGTCCCCCGGTTTAGGGTGCATCCGGGGGAGGCCTCCACGGCCTCGCGGAGGATCTCGAGGGCCAGGCGAGGTGAGGGAACGAGCATGCGAAAAGCATTCCCGACGTCCGACGGGACCCAGGACACGGTTTCGTCGACGTGGCCGATGATGAGCCAGGACGTGTCAAGCCGCAGGACAGGGGCCTGGACACCCTGCGCTTCGAGGAAGCCGATGACCTCGGGATGCATGGCCCGTAAGCCTTGGGTTCCTGAATAGATGCGGCCATGGGGGTAACTCCGGTCCCCGACCTTCAGCGGAGGGCTCACTTCCAGGTTCCCGAACCAGTCGATCCACTCCGCGGTCTTGCCTCGGAAACTTCCCGGATGGACGACTCCCGAATCCTTGCCCAAGAACGATTTGGCGAAGAGGTCGTCCAGCGGAATGCCCCGATTGCCGTGCAAAGCCACGCGCATCCTTTTTTCGCCGTCGGTCGCGCGGCCTATTTCCGTGGCGTCTTGGATCCAAATGTCGTGCTCGGCAAGGGCGGCATTTTCAAAGGCTAGAAGTCTTGCCCCCGCGGCTTCGACGAGCGGTCTCAGGTCGGCGGCAAAGCCCTCCGTGAGTTTCGTGTGGACCACGTGGACGGCCTCGACCGGATCGAGGCAGCTGGACATCACGAAGGGCGCCACCGAGAAAGCCATGACCTTCCTTGAGATCAAGGCCCCATCCTTCGTTCTAAAGCAGAAGCCTATCTCAAAGTCCCGGGCGCGACCGGGTCCGGCGAAAGCGCTCGATTCGAGGGCGAGGTCGAGTCCGCGTCGCCCGGCCTCTTCGCCATTCAGTTCCATGGGTTCTTTAAAAAGCCGGAACACCCCATCCGAAGCATCGAGCGCGAAGATCCGTATGAAAGATCTCCACGTCGCAGGGACGTCGGCCGTGAGTCGCGCCCCCCGAGGAAGGACGGCCTCGGGATCGACATGCACCAGCAAGAGCTCGTCGTCTTGGACGGCGCGGGGACTGCTGGCCGTGAAGTCAGGAAGGCCGTCCCCGTCGTCGTCATCGATATTGGGAATGATGATCCGGGCGGCCTGGCGATCCTGGCTCTTTTGTTGACTAGCGCCGCGGGCGGAAAGTCCGGCCAACGCAAGTGCGGCCAGGATCGAGATCGCCGCTCTGAGAGCGATCGGCACCGGAGTCATTCGCTTTTCTGTCATGCCGTGAAAGTAGCATAGAGAGACCGGAGGGTCAACGGAGACAGATGCCAGTTGCCCAGCGGCACCGACCCCTCTATGATGATGACAGCTTGGCGCGCAGAGGTCGGGCGGGTTCGGCGACGCTATCGCCGCTTGAGGGAGGCCGGGATGCGGGCCTCGCCGCCCTCCCAGTCCCAGAGGACGCCCAGGATCCACCAGCGGCCCGCGTCATACCACAGTTGGATGCTGTTGATCCCCCGGGCGAAGGGCTCCCGCGCCGGGCTCGTCGTGCTCGCGTAGGCGCTGGCGACATGGGCCAACCGGCCGAACCGGAAGACTTCCCGTCCGGTCTCATATTCATAGAAATCCTCGGCGCTGAGCCGGGGGCCGGTAGCGGAGATGAACTGCTCCGTGGAGAACACGGCCAGGCCCGGCGTTGGCGCGGCGCCGGCCGGTGCGGCGGCCGGGAGGCCGCGCATCATCCGGGCCGTAGGATGCAGCAGATGTCTTTCGCGGTCCCAGTCCTTGGGTCCGGCGGGGCCGGAGATCACGTCATAAAGGGCGTTGATGATCGTATCGATCGACTCGACATCTTTCTCATAAGCCATTGCGGCCCCCTTGCTTGCCAGGTCTTCGGTCAGCTCAAGTCGCCTTGGCCAGGGTCTTTTGGAGGTCGGAGATGCTGGTCGGTTTCGCCAGGTGCAGGTCGAATCCGGCCTGTTGGGCTTTGGACTGGTCTTCAGGCAGGGCGTACCCGGTCAGGGCCACGAGGAACGTGGCCCGCAGGTCGGGGTCGGCCCGGAACGCCCTGGCCACCTCGTAGCCGTCCATGCCCGGCAATCCGATATCGCAGAGCACGACTTCGGGTCTGAAACCGCGCGCTCTGGCGAGCCCCTCGGGGCCGCTGGCCGCGACCTCGACCGTGTGCTTAAGGAATCTCAGCGCTTCCCCCAGGCTGTGGGCCACGTCGGGATTGTCCTCGATGATCAGGATGCGCTTGACGGCCTCGGCCGGACCCCCGGACGGGGCGGGCTCGGAAACCGGAGCGGCCTCGGCGATCGGCAGCCTGAGCGTGAACTCGGCCCCCTGGTCGATCCCGGCGCTTGTCGCCTCCACCGTGCCGCCATGCAACTCCACCAGGCCCTTCACCAGCGCCAGGCCCACCCCCAGTCCGCCGCCGCTGCGGTCGAGCGCGCTGGGACCCTGCATGAACGGCTGGAACAGCTTCGACAGCATGTCCGGGGCGATGCCGATGCCGCTGTCGCGCACCCGGATGACGGCCATGTTTTGGCGCGGGTCCTCGTCCAGAGCCAGCGTGACCGTGCCATAGCGGCCCGTGAACTTGGCCGCGTTTTGGAGGATGTTCCCGACCGCCTGGGCGATCCGCGACGGATCCGCGTCGAGCCAAAGGGGTTTGTCGGCCAGATCCAGCTTGAGCTCGATGCCGCGCTCGGCAAACTCGGCCCGGTGATCCTCGACCGTCCGGTGGATCAGGCCCTCGAGCTCGAACCTCTCGGGTTGGATCTTGATCTTGCCCCTCGTGATCCGGGTCACGTCCAGGAGATCATCGACGAGCCGCGTGAGCTGGCTCACTTGCCGCTCGAGGATGGACCTGGCCCGCTCGGCCTGCTCGCCGCCCGGCACGGCGTGGCCGAGGATGAACAGGCTACTGCGGATCGGCGTGAGGGGGTTCCGAAGCTCATGCGACAGCATGGCCAGGAATTCATTCTTGCGTTGGTCGGCCTCCTGCAGCTCGGCCTCCCGACCCCGCAGGGCCTCCTCGGTCTTCTTGAGCCGGCCGATGTCCAGGTTGATGCCGGCCCAATAGATGATCTCGCTCCGCTCGTTCCTCACCGGCGCGCCGCGGGCCAGGACGTGATGCCACGCCCCGTCGACGCCGCGGAACCGATGCTCGATGTCCCACGTCCCCTGGGTCCGGACGCACTCTTTCCAGGCCTCGATGGTCCGCTCGGCGTCCTCGGGATGAAGGACGGATCCCCAGCCAAAATTGGAGCACTCCTCCTGGGTGAGCCCGACCATCTTGAGGAACGACTCGCTCGCATAGATGTTCCGGCCGTCCGGAACGCAGACCCAGACCCCGTAGTCGATGGACTCTCCGATAGCCCGATACAGGCGCTCGCTGTTCCGCAAGGCCTCCTCGGCCGTCTTGCGCGCGCTGATGTCCAACACGAGCGAGAGGATCGAGCGCAGTTGGCCCGACTCGTCCATCAGGGAGGAGTTGTACCACTCGCAATGGACGACCGAGCCGTCCTTCCGGTAATTCCGATTGGCCGAGACGCGCTTCGGGTCGACGCCTGTCTGAAGATCGTAGGAAACCTCGGTGACCTGCTGTTCGTCCTCGGCGTAGATCCAGCGGAAGTCTTCCATGCGCTTGCCCAGCACTTCTGCGGCCTTCCAGCCGAAGATGCGCTCGGCTTCGCCCGACCACCGGATCAGCCGCATATCGGGTCCCCATTCGATCACCGCCAGGGGCGAGTTGTCCGCATGGTAGCTCAGCCGCTGCGTCAGCTCGCGCAGCTGCTCCTCGGACCGTTTTCGCCCGGTGATGTCGACGTTGACGCCGAACACCCGGACGACCTCGCCCACTGCGTTGTAGACCGCACCGCCTTTCGCCAAGAGCCAGCGGGTCTCGCCGGTGGGCCGCACGATGCGGAATTCCACATCGAACGGCCGATGACCGGCGATCGCGGCGTCGCGTTCGGCCTCGACCCTGGCAAGATCGTCGGGATGGACGCGCTCGCTGAAGTGACGGTAAGTCATGACCGTGCCGGGAGGAAGGCCATAAATGCGCTCGTTCTCCGGCGTAAAGACGGCCTTGCCCGTCGAGGGCTCCCAATCCCAGACACCCATGTCCGCACTGGATTGGGCCAGCCGCAGCCGCTCCTCGTTCTCCCGCAGCCGCTCCTCGGCCAGCCGGCGCTCGGAGATGTCCGCGAAGACCGTGTAGACCTCGACCGGGCGGGTCTCACCGGGCCGGAACACCGGCACCGCGTCGATGCTGATCCAACGCCGCTCCCGCCGCTTCGGGTTATAAACGCCCATGATCACGGCCCGGACCGGTTCCCCGGTCCTTAAGGCCACCATGGCCGGATGCTCGACGCCGGGGAACGGCGTGCCGTCCTCGCGCACGGTGTCGTGCTCTTCCCCGACCGAGCTGCTGCCGATGAACTCGGCGTGGGTTTTGCCGAGGATCTCTTCGGCCGCCGGGTTCATGGCGATGATCGTGCCGTCCGCGCTCTGATGGACGACGCCCTGCAGCATCGTTTCGGCTAAGATCCGGTAGCGCTCCTCGCTGGCGCGCAGGGCCTCCCTGTAATGCAGGTTCTGCTTATCGGGAGCGGCCGCAGACTTCTTTCGCGACGGCGGGGAGCCCGGGGCGTTGCCCGGTGCATAGGCGACAAGCTTCGTCCCGCACTCGCCGCAGAATTTCAAGGTGTCGGGGTTATTGGAATGGCAGGCAGGGCATCTCTTGGCCACAAGCACTAACCCTTTCGAGGTGTGCCTCAGATTAGCAGACAGATGCGAAGGAAGTCAATGCGCCCCTTGATTCTCACCGAGGGGCGGGCGTAGACTCGGTGCCAGCTGGAATCCTGGGTTCGGCCGGGGCGAAGGACCCCGTCGCCAGGAAGTCAGAGAGGAGGAAGCGATGGAACGTCCATTCCGTCTCGTCATGCTCAGTGTGGCCGCAGCGGGCGTCCTGATCCTGGCTTCGACGCCGACGCTGGCCTGGCCGCAGACAGTTCCGGTCAAGAAGGTTGAAGCGCCGGTCCATGCTATTTCGCCCGAGGTGTTGAGGAAGCTTACGGCGCCCACTCCTCGCGAGGTCATCCTCGAGTCCATCAAGACCCTGCAGCACCCGGCAGGGACGGCTGTCCCGCCGATCAAGCTGCAGATGCGCCAAGGCCAGGGCAAGGGCAAGCCTTCCGCCTCTGCGAGTGCCGCCGGCGCCGCGCATACCGCAGGCATGAGCACCGGCTACGAGAAGATCGATTGGAAGGCCGGCGTCTTCGTCTCGCCCTTTACGGTCCCCCGCTACGGCACAGGGAATTGGCCCGCCGCCATGGTCCGGACGAATTATGTCAACTACATGAAAACGCAGGACCCGGGCATCGTCGTCCTCGACTGGCCGGTCACGTCTTATGGCAGCTATTCGCTCTATGACACGATCGACGTCGAGCTTGAGCTGCCGCAGGAGGCCGGCCTCTATACGATCGCACTGAAGATCGCGCGGGTTGACGGGACGTGCGATGAAAGGTGGTTCCGTGACCGCACCAAGTGCGGGTCGTACCCATTGTCGGTCCTGCTCGCCGGCCAGTCCGTGCCCATGACGAAGCTCATTGACGACAGCGGCTTCGTCGGCGTCATCAATATCGAACCGGGAGAAGCGCACGATGGCTCCCCCTACGGCATGCGGCAATACAACGCCACGCTCATGGTCGACGTCACGGCCTGGGGGGGCGTTCAGGACGAGCCCATGCCGAAAGTGGGCCCCCTCGTCTTTGCCGGCATCGTCATCACACGGCTCTAGATCTGGATCGAGGGCGGACCGCCAGACTGTAATCGGCGGGAAGGCCTTCCCTATCTCAGGGCGGAACGAAGGATCGCCGCCGCGTCACGGATCTCCCGGGCGTAGGCCTCCAGCGTGTCCGCGACCACGACGACCTGCCGGTCGGCCTCGTCCCACTGTCTCTGTTCGATCGCTTCGCGGATGCTCGGCAGGGTTTTCACGCTATAGCCGGTGTAGAATCCCGGCGCATAGATCTCGTGGACGAACCAGGGCCGTCCCTTCAATCCCTCGGGTTTCGTGAGCGCCCGCTCGGTCCTGAAAATGATCTCGTTCAGCCGCCCCTGCTGGCCGCCGAGCAGCCTCCTGCCCGTCTCCTCGAGCTCACGCTCCGCGCTCTGATAGACCTCGGCGCTCGTCCGGAGGACGCTGACCGCGTTCTCGAGCGGGGCGAAATTCAAGTACGGGACCGGGTCCTGGGCCTTGGGGGCCTGGGACGTCCTGGCCGGATCGGCCACCTCGGCGAACGCATTCTCCTCGATCTCCCGGTCCAATTCGAGCGTCTCGTCCCTCATGGTCCGGGTCAGGTCCTTGATCTCGCCGAGGTACCCGGCGACGGTCTCGGCGAAATCCGAGAAGTTGAAGGGAAGAATGTCGGCGTCGGCCAGCCGCAGGACGGCGTGTCCGCCGGTCTGGGCGAGCGCCACCCCGTAGGCGAACGTCGGATCGCCGAAGCGCATGAAATGGTCGAACGAATCGTAGATCGAATGGTAGGCCCCGCCTTCGCTCTCGCCGCCGTAGCCGATGCTCAGGGAGGCAATGCCGATGTGCTGGAGGAAGGGGGTGAAATCGGAACCCGAACCCAGGGCGCCGATCTTCATGTCCGTCGCGGACCGCATGGCCCTCCTCTCCCCGACCGGACTGGCCAGAAGCCGGGCGGCCCGGGCCCGCTCCCAGACGCTGATGTTCTTTTCCGGGTCGAGGACGTCCCGGGCGACGTCGTTGATGAAGTGCTGGAGCGTCTGCGACCCGTCCATGGAGACGAATCCCCGGCCGTTGGAATCGGAATTGATATAGGCGACCGCCTTTTGCCGCAATTCGTCGGCGTGGGTTTCCACCCATTCCGTGGAGCCGATCAATCCGGGCTCTTCCCCGTCCCAGGCGCAATAGACGATGGTCCGCTTCGGCCTCCAGCCGGCTTTGACCAGCTCGCCCAGGGCCTTGCCTTCCTCCATTGTCGCCACCTGGCCGCTGAGGGGATCGTCCGCCCCGTTCACCCACGCGTCGTGGTGATTTCCCCGGATGATCCACTGATCCGGGTAGACGCTCCCCGGGATCTTGGCGATGACATCGTAGATCGGCTTGATGTCCCAGTTGAACTCCAGCTTCAGGTGGACCTTGGCCGGCCCCGGTCCGACATGATGGGTCAAAGGCAGGGCCCCTTTCCAATGATCCGGCGCGACCGGCCCGGTCAAGGCCCGGAGCAGGGGCAGCGCGTCATGAGCGGAGATCGGCAGGACCGGGATCTTCGTCAGGACCTTGATCTCCTGGAAGGGCAGCCGCTTCACTCCCGGCGTGGCCCCGACAAAAGGCGTCGAAGGATCGCCGGGGTAGAGGGGCATGTCCGCGACCGACCCCCGCTGGACGCCGAACTCGTTGCTCCAGGCGCCTTGAGGATAAACGTCGCCGACATAGAACCCGTCGTCTTTCGGATCGGAATAAATGAGGCAACCGATCGCCCCGTGCTCGGCGGCCACCTTCGGCTTGATCCCTCTCCAGGATCCGCCGTAGCGAGTGATGACGATCTTGCCCCGGACGTCGATCCCCATCCGCTCGAGCTCATCGTAGTCGGCCGGGATCCCGTAGTTCGCGTAGACGAGGTCCCCGGTCACATCGCCGTCGATCGAGTAGGCGTTGTAGGTGGGCAGCTGTTCGGCCGTCTGATCCGACGTGCCGTCTTCCTTCAGGGGCGGCTCACGGAGGACCGCCGTGTACTTGACGGGCGAGATCATCTCCAGCAGGCGCGTCTTGGGGGTCGGAAACAGGGCGCTGAATTCTTCGATCCGGGCCTCGAATCCCCAGGCCTGGTACTGGGAGAGAATGAACTCGGCGTTCTCTTTATCATACGGAGACCCGACATGGTGGGGACGCGCGCTGAGTCTTTTCAACCTGGTCTTGAGGTCGGCCGGGGAGAGATGGGAATCGAACTGCTTCTCCAGGGACCGGCCGGCGGGGGGGCCCTGAGCCGGCGAGGCGCCCCAAGAAATAGAAGTGACGAGTGCCCCCATCGCGATCCATCTCAGAAGTTCCTTCATGGGGTGCCATCCTTTCACCGACAAAGCCGGCGGCCTGGGATCGATATATGCCCGCACACTGTACTCCCTCCGGATCGAGGACTTCAAGCCTCCTGGCCTCCTCCGCCGCCGTGGCTGACCCGCCTCGAACCGGCGGGGGGACCGGGCTGTGATATACTCTCTCGTCGGATGACCCGGAAAGGAGCTTAGAAAATGAAGATCGCAGGCCCCCGTCTTCGTGCATCGCTGATGCTGGTCCTCTTGGCCCTGGCCGCCCAACTGAGTTTCCCCTGCACCTCGATCATCGTCACCAAGGGTGCCTCGGCCGACGGATCCGTCATCATCTCTTATTCCTGCGACGGGGAATTTCTGCCCAAGCCCCGGCTCTATCCGGCCGCCGACCATGGGCCCGGGGACAAGGTCGAGATCATGGGATTCAGGGGCAAGCGGGGCGAGATCCCCGAGGTAGCCCATACGTACAAGGTCCTGGACCTGATGAACGAATTCCAAGTGGCTATCGGCGAGACGACCTTCGACGGCCGCCCGGAGCTCGAGAACCGGGACGGCCTGATGATCTATCCGCAGTTGATGGTCCTGGCGCTGCAGCGGGCCAAGACAGCCCGGGAAGCCCTCAAGGTCATGACCGGTCTCGTCGAGCAATACGGCTATGGAAGCACCGGGGAATCCTTTTCCATCGCCGATAAGGAAGAAGCCTGGATCCTGGAGATGATCGGGCCGGGCAAGGGCGGGCAGGGAGCGATCTGGGTGGCCATGAGGATCCCCGACGGCATGATCTGCGCCCACGCCAACATGTCCCGGATCGGCGAATTCCCTCTTCATGACCCGGACAATTGCCTTTATTCCCAGAACGTCATCTCCTTCGCCACGGAGAAGGGCTATTACGATCCGAAGAGCGGTCCCTTCAATTTCTCCCTGGCCTACAATCCGCCCACCGAAGAGCAGGTCAAGTATTCGGCCCGGAGGGTCTGGAGCATTTTCCGTCGCGCCGCGTCGTCCCTGAACCTTTCGCCCGATTTCAGCTCCTCGGTCAAGAACGCCAAGCCCTATCCGCTTTGGATCAAGCCGGACCACAAGCTTTCCGTCCGGGATGTCATGGCCCTCCATCGGGACCATTATGAGGGGACCCCTTTTGACATGACCAAGGACCTGACGGCCGGTCCGTTCGGTTCGCCAGACCGCTGGCGGCCCATCGACTGGAAAGCGGACGGCAAGAGCTATTCCTGGGAGCGTCCGATCTCCACCCAGCAGGTGGGCTTCATCTTCGTTTCTCAGGCAAGGTCTTCCGTCCCGGACGCCGTGGGGGGCGTCTATTGGTACGGCATGGATAATCCCTTCACGAATTTCTTTGTCCCTTTATACACCAGCATCACGGAGCTGCCAGAGGCCTACACCAGGGGTTCCCAGCAGGCCTTCAGCCGGGATTCCGCCTGGTGGACGTTCAACTTCGTCGCCAATTACGCTAACTTGCGCTACAGCGACATGATCCAGGACATTCAGAAAGTCCAAAGGGAGATAGAGGACCTGGAGTTCAACCTCCAGCCGTCCATCGAGCAAACCGCCGTGAATTCGATGCGCTCCGACCCCCAGACGATCCCGGCTTATCTGACGCATTATTGCCTGTCCAATGCGCAGGCGAATTTGGATCGCTGGTGGAAGCTGGCGGACCTTCTCATCACCAAATATAACGATGGCTATCTGAGCGGCGGGCAAGGCTGGCCCCGGGAGGTGAGTTATCCCGAAAGCTGGCTGCGGGAGGAGGTCCGGAAGAATCCCGACAAGTTCGCCCTCAAGGAAAAGCCGAAAGCGGGGAAAGAGCTTTAAGCACGGCATCGGCCGAATTATCATGAGGTTCAAGATCCGCGGGAGGCCCACCATGCGTCGCTGTCTCGTTCTCGCCGTTATCGCGATATTCCCCCTTCAGATGATGGGCCAGAGCCCAACCACCGGGCCGCTGGACCCTCTGAACTTTCCCCGCCTGAAGGGCTATTCCGCCTATCGGTCTTCGAGCAACAACCTCTACGTGGACAGCAACGACGATTGCAAGCACCCCATCCCCGGAGAGACCCTCGTCCTGGCCGACCTCCAGGGACCGGGGATCGTCACCCACATCTGGGTGACCGTCGCGGACAACGAATACGGCTGGCCGCGCCTGGCGCGCCTGCGCGTCTACTACGACGGCCGCAAAACCCCGAGCGTCGACGCGCCGCTCGGCGATTTCTTCGGGGTCGGGCACGGCTACGAACGTGACATCAACTCCCTCGTCGTCCGCAATGCGTCGTTCGGCCGGGCGCGGAACTGCTACTGGCCCATGCCCTTCCGAAGATCGATCAAGATCACCCTGACGAACGAGGGCCGGCACCGGATGACCAGCCTCTACTACCATGTGGACTGGCAAAAGCACGATGCGCTGCCCGAGGACGTCGGCTATTTCCACGCCTACTACCGGCAGGCCGTCCCTCCGCCGCAGGGGGAACCCTACACGATCCTGGACGTGCGCGGCAGAGGCCATTTCGTCGGTTCGGTCCTGAACATCATCCAGACGCAGATCGGCTGGTTCGGCGAGGGTGACGACCTTTTTTATGTGGACGGGGAAACGGCCCCGCGCATCGAGGGCACGGGGTCCGAAGATTACTTCAACGACGCCTGGGGCCTGCGCCCCTCGGACGGGCCCTGGACGGGCATCCCGGTGGCGGAGGGAGAGGGCGTGGGCGCGCGCCTGACGGGCTATCGCTGGCACGTGCCTGATCCCGTCCCGTTCACCAAGTCCCTCCGGGTGGCGATCGAACACGCCGGATGGACCTACGATGCCGACGGCAGGGCCCGCTCCGGATTCGAGGAACGCCCGGACTATTTTTCGAGCGTGGCGTTCTGGTACCAGAAAGGCGTCAATGAGGATCTGCCGGAACCGCCTTACGGTCCGGCGCGCCTGCCGCTCGGCAACGCCGAGCAGATCGAGGTCGAGAGCTCCCTCCGGGACGTCGCCGTGAAAAAAGGCGCGGCCTCGGTGCAGAAAGAGGTTTTCTGGTCCAAGGACCTTCTCTTCTTCAAGGCGGAGGGGCCGGGTGCCAGGATCGACATCCCGATCGACGTCCCGCGCTCCGGCCGCTACGAGGTCGTCGCGCAGGTCGCCCAATCCCCCGACTACGGCGATTATGTGGCCACGCTCGACGGGAAGCTCGCCAACTCGACGACCCTGACCTGGGGGCCGTCGGACGTCCTGCCGCCGGAGCCGGAGGTGCTGCATAACTATCAGCCGGAAACGTACGTCGCCGTCGACCGCCGCCTCGGCTGGCACGACCTGGCTCAGGGGCGGCACGTCCTCACGTTCGCCTGCGTCGGGAAGGACCCGCTCTCGACCGGCTACAACCTGGGGGTCGACGATGTCGTGCTCTCGGAAGTCCAGAGCCGGCCGGAGGCCCCGCCCGACGTAGAGGCTGTCCCGACGCCGGCGGCCGCGGCCGGTTCCGTCGTCTATCGGGGTCACGCGCTCGTCTATTATCTCGATGAGCTGCGGAAGGCTCCGGCCGGCGGCCGCGCCGGGGTCGTCCGTTCCATCGGAGCGTTCGGGACCGAGGCCGGGCCCGCCGCGCAGGAACTGGCCGCCCGGCTTTCCGACCCCGATCCCGCGGTGCGAGGCGCCGCGGTCTGGGCGCTCTCGCAGGCGGGGGGCGGGGCCGCGGCGGCCGCGCCCGAAGCAGCCAAACTCCTCAAAGACTCTGACCCCCAGGTACGCGGGTTCGCGGCCCTGGCCTTGCGCGACATGGGGAGGGCCGCCGTGGCAGCCGTCATTCCCGAACTCTGCGCCGCGCTTCAGGACCCGGTTCCCTCCGTTCGCATGACGGCGGCCACCGCGCTTGGCCGCATGGGCGAAGCGGGCGGTTCCGCGGTCCCGGCATTGATCAAGGCGCTCGAGGCTTCGAACGTGCCGGACATCACCAACGACGGCGTTCAGGTGCTGCGGAACATCTGCTACGCGCTCGGCGACATCGGCCCGGCCGCCCGAGAGGCCATCCCGGCCATGCGGCAGGTCGAGCACCTGCGCGCCAGGTACATCGCCCTGGAGGCCATCGCCAAGATCGAGGGCCGGCCGTCGCCGACTTGGCACTGAGGGTTGGCCGCCCTTCCCGGGGCAGGTCAAAAACCCGATTTAGACGCGGGACTATTTAATTTTTCCGTTCCCCGCGCGGGCGACGGGGCCAAGGATGGGTCGGCCCGGGCGCGCGTCCGTGATCTTTCCGCCGTCGACGACGAGCTCTCCGTTGACCGCCACATATTCGAAGCCCTGGCTGTAGTGGTTCGGGTCGGCATAGGTCGAGCGCTCCCGAACCGTGTCGGGGTCAAAGGCTACGATGTCCGCCGCCATCCCCGGCCGCAGCAGGCCTCGGTCGCGAAGCCGCATCCGGGAGGCCGGCAGCGATGTCATCTTGCGGACCGCCTCTTCGAGCGGGACCAGCTTGACCTCGCGCACATAATGGCCGAGGATCCGGGCGGTTGTCGCCCAGGCCCGCGGATGCGACTTCTCGTGCGAAAGGACCCCGTCCTCGGCCGAACTCTGGGAGTCGGTGCACATGGAAACGAGCGGATGCATGAGCGCCGCCCGCACGTCGTCCTCACTCATATCGAACGTCACCCGCGAGGTGCTTCCGCGGTCAGCGAGGACGATGTCCATGACGGCATCGAGAGGGTCCTTGCCCTCATCCCTGGCGATCTCGGCGATCGTCCGGCCTTCGTACTTCTTGAGGTCGAGATTGAGGACGCTGGTGATGAGAATGCGCGAAGCGCCGTCGGGCCAATCGGGATTTTCCGCCAGGAATTCGCGTCTGGCCCGGGCGCGCGCCGCCGGGTCGCGGAGTCGCGCCAGGAGCTGCTCGAGGCTGCCTTCCTGGAGCCACGCCGGCAGACTGTCCACAAGTCCGTTCGAGCTCGCCGTCCACGGATACTGGTCGGCGGAGACATCCAGGCCCTGCCTCCGCGCCTCCTCCAGCCTCTTGAGGACGGCAGGCATGCGGCCCCAGTTCTCCTGGCCGGACGTTTTGAGATGGTAGATCTCCGCAGGGATGGCCGCTTCACGGGCGATGCGGAACACCTCATCCAGGCTGGCGTCGATGCCGCCAGCATTGTCGTTGCCCTCGTCCCGCTGGTGGGTGATGTAGCTTCCGCCGTAGGAAGCGGCAACGCGGGCCAGGGCGATGATCTCATCGGTCGAAGCGTAGCGGTCGGGCACATAAATGAGCGCCGTTGACAGCCCGAGGGCCCCTTCTTCCATGGCTTCGGCCACGGCCGCCTTCATGATCTCGAGTTCCTCCGGCCGGGCGCGCCGGTTTTCCTTGCCGATAACGAGATTACGGATGCCTCCGGCGCCCGCGAACGTCCCCAAATTGACGGCGGACCGGACCCGCTTGAACGCTTCCCAGTAGCCGGCAAGTGTCGTCCAGTCGGGAGTCACCCCGTACCGGCTCCAGACGTCCCGTCCTTCTTCGATCATCCGTGGGTTGAGTGGCGCGATCGACGAACCTTCGCCCGTGATCTCGGTCGTGATGCCCTGGGTGATCTTGCTGGCGACGCGATTGTCGACGAGGACCCTGTATTCGGACTGCCCCATCATGTCGATGAACCCGGGGGCGACGACGAGGCGCGAGGCATCGATCCGGCGCCTGGCCGCGGCCTGGGCCAGATCCCCGATAAAGGCGATCCGGTCGCCGATGACGCCGACGTCGGCCCGGAACCAGGGCGCGCCGGTCCCGTCGACCACGCGGCCGCCCGCGAAGATCAGATCATAGACGGGGCCCTGGCCGAGACAGAGGCCTGCCGAAAGAATAAGGCCAATGACCGTTCCGAAAAAGATCCTTATCTTGACAGCGCCCAATTCGCTCTCCTCTTCGATGCCTACTGTTCAGCTTGGCCTCAGACTAGCAGCGGGGCCGCAGGAAAGTCAATTGTCCTTGACGCCGCTTCCTCGGCGGAATGCGATAGCTCAGCCCGCTTCGATATTCTGGATGTCCGAGGTGTCGACAAAATCGGCGCTCACGCCGAAGCACGAGAACTCGTTCTCGATGACCGTCCGCGAGGGCCCGTAGATCGAGGCTGTCCCCACCATTGGGCGTCTTTGTCGAGCAGGGCCGTGTAGATCGTCGTCACGGCGGCCATGCCCGTGGCCGTCGCCGAGGCGTCGAAGCCGCCTTCGAGCGTCGCCAGGCTTTCTTCGAGGGCCCGGATGGTCGGGTTGGCGATCCTCGTGTAGATGAAGCCCTTCTCACGGCCGGCAAAGCGCGCCGCCCCCTGCTCGGCGCTATCAAAGGCGAAGGTGGAGGACTGGTGGATGGGGACCGACACGCCTCCGTAGACGGGGTCCGGCTCTTGCCCGGCATGGATAACAACGGTTTCTGGGTTTTTATAATGGTGTTTTAAGAACAACTCCTTTTCAGGCGATGATCACGTTCGTCCCCCGCTCCCCCGGCCATATCGGCAGGCCGCGCCCTAGCTCTGGATCGAAGCCTGGGCCCGGATCAGGTCGTGGAGCGTGACGATCCCCCGGATCGCTCCGGAATCCCGTTCGACGACGATCAGGATGTTGTTGGGCGACTGGATGAACTTATCGCCGATCTCTCGGACCGTTTGGTCGGGAAAGCAGGTGACGACGTTCTGGATCTCCGGCGGTTCCTTGCGGAGGACGGCCTCGTGGATCTCCTGCCGCGTCACGATGCCGCGCAGGAGTCCGTTGAGCTCCACCGGGAAGCAATTGAAGGGATAGCGGTCCACGATCTGGTGCAGCTTGGCCAGATCGAGCTCCCGGACCACCACCGGCTTCGGATTGGCGATGGCCGAGACCGGCAGGTTCTGCCAGCTTTCGAGGGCCAGGGGCGGACGGATCTTGTGGAGCTCGTGGCCATCCTGGACGAGCGTCGCGTCGTAGAAGTTGAGACGGCCGCCGAGCCGGCCCACGGCTTCGCTCGCGATCAAGCCGACCATCAGGGAGGGCACGAGCGTGAACTGGTGGGTCATCTCGAACACGATGAGAAGCGAGGTCAGCGGCGCGCCGACGACTGTTCCGAGGCAGGCACTCATGCCGACCGCGGCCAGGACGATGTGATCGGCCGGCGTCAGCGGCAGCCAGATCCCGGCCAGCCCGGCGAAGAAAAAGCCCGTCATGCCACCCACGAAGAGCAACGGGGCGAAGATGCCGCCGCAGCCCCCGAAGCCATAGCTGGCCATCGTGGCCAGGAGCTTGGCCACGGCCATGAGGCCCGCGGCCTGCCAGACGAACTTGTTGTTCAAGGCCTGGCTCAGGTCCTGATAGCCGAGCCCGAAGACGCCGATCCTGCCCACGGCCAGGAACATGGTCACGCCGATCAACCATGTAGCCAGGCCGCCAAAACCGGGCTTGACCCATCCCGGCACTCGGCGCCATGAGCGGGACTTGCCCCGAAGCAGGATCGTCCCCTTTTGGAAGACCACGCCCGCCGCTGAAGCGACCGCCGCCACGACGGGGACGACCAGGTAATGGACCCAGCTGATGTTCTCGACCGAAGGGAGCGAGAATGCCGGCTGGCGGCCCAGGACCGCGTAAACGGCGAAGGCTCCAAGGACCGAAGCGAAGATCACGCGCCCCAGATAGCGGCTGTTCAGGTCGCCGATGATCTCTTCGATGGCGAAGGTGATCGCGGCCAGGGGCGTATTGAAGGCCGCGGCCAGCCCCCCCGAGGACCCCATCAGCGTCGAGGCCCGCCGTTCCCGGCGCGGCACTCCCAGGAGGCCGGCGACGTTGGAGGCGACCCCGGCGCTGATGAACACCGAAGGCCCCTCTCGGCCCAGGCTCGAGCCCCCGCCGATGCTGAGAAGGCCGGCCACGAACTTGATGACCGTCGAACGGAACGGCAGGAAACCGAGCTCTTTCCAGTACGCCGATTTGACCTGGGGAATCCCGCTGCCGGCCGCTTCCGGGCTGATCTTGTTCAGCAGGACCCCGACGAGAAGCGACGTGGCCATGATCAGAACGAAGCTGGCCACCACGAAGAAGATCTTCGAGCGGGCCGCGAACCGGATATAGGTCAATGAGAATAAAGCATTGACCAGGACCAAGAACAGGACCACCGACAGGCCGCCGGCCAGGCTCAGGACCACGGTCTGGACCGTCTGGCGGACATTCTCGGGAAGGTGCCTTAGCCAGCGTATGATGATGTTGTCGCTGGCGATCGAGATCATGCGCTTATTTTATCCCATCCCGCGCTATCCGGAAAACTCGTCTCATCAAAGGTAAGGCCTTCCTCGTCCTCGGAAGACTGTCAGGAGGTCAACGGACTTGACGCTCCACGCCTTGGGGTTTGGGATAAGCAGGCCCACGGGAGGGTGAAGGATCCAGTGATTCCGCCAGACTTTAAAAACGATCCTCGAGGGAAATCGGCGCCGGCGGCTTCTCCCCTGTTTGAGCGTATCCATTTTGTCTTTCTTGCACTTAGCGATCTTGATGGTTTTATCATGTTTAGGCTAGACTGACCTGTTTTGAGTAAGAGTTTGCTTAATCTCTGCTCAATCTATTGAGGGTATCTAGGCGTTCACGGCGGAATGGTCTGACTCAGGCACTCGGCCGGCGATGTCATCGTTTTCTGGGTCCTCCGGAAGATCAGGAAGCAGAAGAAACATTGAAAAGAAACCTGGGCGTGTCAGACATTTTTGTGCACCCCTTTCTTTGCATCTAAGAACGCTCACCTAGACGGTCGACTCAACACATCACCAGTTGGGAGTCTAACGTAGCCCACTGCTGGCGGCCAGAAAAGCCGCCGCTGACGACTGAGGCCAGCCGGGGTTGCCCCGACCTTAGGATTCCGGTGCAGCCGGTAGTCGCGGTCGTTTCGGAACGGCTAAGAGATCAACTCCTTTCGGGAGAGTTGGAGGCAACGGTGGAAGATCCAGGCGACAGCGTAGATAAGCCCGAGCAAAACGACATGCGTCGGACCTACCGGCCAATCCCATTGATACGCCAGCCAGAATCCGACAAACCCGGTCGTGCCGCCGATGATCGAAGCTGAGATCATGAACTGAAGCATATTCCGAGCGAATAGGTGCGCCGTAAGCGCCGGGATCAGCAGGAATCCGAATGATATCAACGGGCCGACACTGAGCACGGCCATCGAGACCGTTAGTCCGATCAATATATAAATCAGCGCATCCCAGAACAAAATGTTCTTGCGGAGCGTGACGGCCATCACGCGGTCAAAAGACACTAGCAGCAGCTCTTTATTGAACAGAACGAGCACGGCGAGCACAACGGCTAGGGCTATCGCGGTCAGTGCCAGGTCGGAGTTCGAGACCGTGATGACCTCACCCTTCAGCAAATCGAGCCAACCACGCTCTGCGTAAGGATTCTTGGCGAGCAGCAGAATGCCGAGCGCTCCGGAAACGACATACGCCGTACTCAGCCGACCCTCCGGCAGGCCGCGCCCCCGCCGCTCCAGGAACGCCAGCCCCAAGATCGCAGCCAATGAAAATACCGTCGAGCCGACAAACGCCAACGCGTGCTCGCTGTGCGCGCCGTGCGCCCTGATTTGAAAGCCGAACCAGAGCGGGAGCGACAGCGCAAAGGCCACTCCGGTCGCGGAAATCTGCGGCAGAGCCACTCCCATGAACATTAGACGCCGTAAGACCAGATACACGCCGACAAGCGGGCAGGCCAAGCCGATGAGCACGGAGATGTAAACCGAATTGCGCAAAAGAAAAGCCGGGGAAAGAATCTGATGTAAGGCGTCCATGTTAAGCGATCCCTATCTCGAGTATCTCGGCCATGCCCTCCGGCGTCAGAAGTTCAGCCACCGGGCCCCGGAATATTCTGCCATGGTACAGCCAGACGACCTGTTGAGCGTGCTTGCGCACAAGCGCCAGATCGTGCGTTGCGAGCAGGATTGTCAGCCTTCGTTTCTCGTGGATCTGTGAAATAAACTCCATAAGCGCCTGGGTCGCCACGGCGTCCACGCCGGCTGTCGGTTCATCGAGGACCAATACGTCCGGCTTCGTGGCAAGCCCGCGCGCGATGAGCACGCACTGCTTCTGTCCCCCCGACAGAAGGTTGAATCGTTTGCGGGCGAACGCATCGGCGGACGCGGCGCGCAGGCACTCCCAGGTAAACGCGCGCTCGCGGTGCGGCACGGGGCGACCGGGGCGGACTCGTCCGTACGTGCCCATCAGCGCAACGTCAAAACCAGTCAGCGGGTAGACCGGATCGAATTGCGCAAATTGAGGCACATAGCCGAAGATAATAGGGGCTTCGTCCGGCGCGCAAACCAGAATGCGCCCAGCGACCGGCGGCTGAAGGCCGAGCAGGGTCTTAAGAAGCGTGGTCTTGCCAGACCCGTTTGCGCCGAGGATGGCCGTGAAGGTGGAACGGCAAATCGAGAGCGATATGCCGGAGAGCACGGGCTGGTCGTCGTAGCCGATGCTCAGGTCATCGAGCGTAATGACGGATTCGCACCCGTAGGCTCCGGAGGTCGGGCCCGCGCTTGGCACGAGTTGGCCTGTGTCCCTTTTTTTCATTTCGATACGGCCGCGACCAACGTGCGGATGATATAGTCCATCATCTCAATGTAGGTGTCCGTTTGCGGCACACCGCCAGGCATGATCGGCAAAGTGATTAACTTGGCTCCCGTCTGGGCCGCGATGCGGCTCGGCACTCTTTCCGGGAACTGCGGCTCGCGGACGACGATCTTCACGCGTTCGGCCTGCATCGACGCGATCAACTGCTCGATGTGACGCGGCGTCGGATCAATGCCGGGTTTGAGCTCGATCGTGCCAGAATAGATCATGCCGAACCGTTCCGCGAAGTACGGCCAATGCAGGTGATAGGAAACGAACCTCACGCCCTTCAGCGGCTTAGCCTGCTCCTGCCATTCGGCAATTTTGGCGTTGAGCTTGACCAGATAGGCGTCGCGGTTGCGGGCAAACTCAACCTGATGCTGGGGAGCATGCGCGACCAAGGCGCTGTAAATATTCTCGATCGCGATCTTCGCCAACAGGGGATCGAGCATATAGTGGGGGTTGCCATAGGGATGGACATCCCCTTCCGAGTGTTCCGTCGATATGGGGACTTCCAGGGGAGTGATGCCTTGCGAGCAGTCAACATAACCCGGCGAGCCTTTCTGGATGCGCGGATTCTTGCTGGCTTCGAGCAGAGCGGGCAGGAAGGCGTGTTCGCACTCTAACCCGACCAGGATGAGCAAGTCCGCCCGGTTCATCAGAGGGACGAAGCTTGGCTTCATCGGCACACCGTGGGTATCTTCGACACCCGTGGCCAGACTGTGAACCTCGACGAGGCCGCCGCCGATCGTGCGGGCGAAATCGGCCAGGTCGGTGAGCGTAGTGACAATGCGGATTTTGGCGGGTTGCGCCGGCGGCGCCGCAAACATGGACGCCGCGATAAGAGACAGCGAGCACAAGCCGAATATTCTCGTCTTCATGATTCGGACCTCCTTATTCCGGTCAGCGTTGCTGCCACCCGTGGGCGTGAGAACCGATGATCCAGGCCCATTGCAGGGAAAACGCGTCGTCGCGCAGGCCGGATACGGCATTGTGCGTCGTATGGGTGTACTGCAACCGAAGTTGGTTCCAGTGACTGATCGACAACGTCAAAAACGGGGAGTATGCCGCAGTGCGGTCGTATCTGTTCTGTGGATTCTCGACCCAGTCGAACGTAAATCCAAAGGACCATCGCCTGTCCATCTTATAAACCACATAGGAATACAATCCCTGTGAGCTGACATGTCCGGGGAATTCGTCGCCATCTAACAAGGGTGAAGGATTGGCCGGATTGAGACTGCCGTTCGGATCGATAAGGTAACGGTTGTTGCTAACCAATACCTCCGTTCCCCACGTGAAGCTCCGGAATTGGTTGTTCCTCAGCGGAGCGTAGGTGATCCTCAGATCAAATCCTGCCAGCCTGCGCGCGCGTTCAGTAAGTGTGCTGCCATTGGCCTGGACAAGGACGCCTCCAAGGTCTTCTGTTTTCGGGTTGAGCAGTCCTGACATGCCTGTTTCGAGTTGCCAATTCGGAGTTAGATCGAAGTACGTGGACAAACGGCTCCAGAAGTTCAGTTCATGGAAAGCGCGGAACGGGCCCGGGTTGTTGGGGTCATCGCCAAACTGGTCGCCCAAACCCACCGTCAGGCTCAGGTAGTGATTCATCGGGGCCAGCCAATTGACCTGCAGGCCGTCCGTCTTAGATTCCCCGCCGATGTACTTATCAAGCACAAGCGGCCGATTCACAAAGGGGAGTTCATGATCGTGAATGTACGAGAGCCGCCCAAACTCAGCGAAGAACCGGCCGGCGGTCACCGACAGATTCCAGGGCAGCGAGGTCGTCTGCAGCGCGGCCTCCTCAATCGATGCGGTCGCCTCGCCCGTGACGGGATCGGCTTGGGCATTCACGACCGCATAACCCTTCGCAAAAGGATCTATCGACGCCGATAGAACCATTTCCACCGAACGTTGAAAGACGTCGAATCCACCAGGCCGATCGCTCCCCGTTGCTGTCGAGCTTCCCGAACGGTGGGAGAAGATGGTCTCTCCGACCAGCCCGATCGCCGGATTAAATTCACCGGGCAGCGACTTTTTCTGCGCTTCGACGACCCGGTCGACTTTCTCATTCTGTTGCCTCATTTGTTCCTGCGTCACCGTCTCCGTGGGCGTCGCGGCAGGCTTTGCCGCCTCTAGTTGTTCGATTTTCTGTTGCAAGAGCTGCAGCTGCTGTTCCATCTGCTGCATGTGTTGCTTAAGTTGTTGGAACTCTTGCTTCAACACATCAAGAGCAGAAGGCGCGATCTGAGCATGCACGGTTCTCGGTGACAGCGCTAGGGCTACGGCAAGAAAAGACCAAAGCGCGCGTTTCATATTTCCTTCCTCTCGAGAGTTCATGAAATAATGTCGGATACCTATGGACAGAACGCAGGTTTCCCGAATCTCCCGGCAGGGAGATATACCGGCGTGACTCGGAGTCACCGCCTTACGAAGTATCAGATGAGATCGGTAAGCGGGGGGGCGCGGACGTTACCGGGGGCGATCTCTCGTGCAGGATAAGTATCTAAAAAAGGAAATATATGTTCCCGGCCTATCGATAGATTTGGGAAAAGAACGGGGGGAGAAGCCCGATAGACTTTTAGTGAGCTCAGAAATTGCTGGCAGATGGGACATGTTGAACAGTCATGGGGATTCTTTGAGTCAGCCGCGGCGCTATCCCGCAAGACGATCGGCCTATTCTCGGGATTGTCTCCTGGCTTTCCGCCGCCGTAAATGAGACCCGGGAAACATCCATCGTTGTCGACCTCTGAAAGTTGAAGGGCATGGACGAGGAACCCTCCGCCCTGGGCGGAAACCAGGACAAGAAGCAAAGCTACTGTGGCCAAAGCCGCCCGTCTTCTGTAGAGGGTTATTTTAAGGCCGCAGCGGCCTTGCGGTCGTTCAATCCTTCGACGGGGCTGATGAAAATGCAACACTAATCCTCGCCAGATATTATAGCGTTTTTCTCTAAGATTTCCTTGTGTAGTGGTGGAGACGATGAAGGGCCAAGCCTCCTAGGTCAACAACGGGTACCTGGTCAAATGGACGAGCCGGACCTTCCTCCTCTCCCGGCCCTCCTGGACCCTGCGGCTACATCCCGCCGGTCAAGCACCCTTTGAAGCGCGGACCGGTCGTCCTAGGGCTTCTCGTAAATAGGACATACACGTTGCATTGACACAGCCTTGACCCGAATTGATGGCGAAGCCCACTCGCCGATGAACATGCACGACCGACGGCCGTTCCCGCTGGTCCTCTCTATCTAACTGCCTGGAAACGTGGTTTAATCGGGATGAGGCACGCGTGGCATGAAATCCATTCCATCCTCCCAAGCCCATCCGGTCCCGAAGACGGCCGGGCTGTTCTGGGCGTTTCTGAGATTGGGATTAACAGCCTTCGGCGGCCCGGCCATGATCGCCTACATCCGTGAAATGGCCGTTGAGAAGAAAGACTGGCTCGACGATGCTTCCTTTCGTGAAGGAGTGGCCCTCTGCCAAGCCATCCCGGGTGCGACGGCAATGCAGACTGCAGCGTATGTGGGCCTGAGGGCACGCGGCTTGCTTGGTGCAGCGGCGAGTTTTATAGGTTTCGGCCTTCCTGCCTTCACAATGATGATGGCTCTCTCCGCCCTCTATGTGCGCGGTCATGAACTTCCCATGGCTGTATCCGCATTCGCGGGTCTTAGTGCACTTGTCGTTGCAATCGTCGCGAATGCCACATATTCGTTCGGAGCGACGACGCTTCTGAGATGGCAGGGTTCTCTCATCGCATTTATGGCGGCAGGATTGTTTAGTCTTGGGATCAGCCCGCTCGCCGTCGTTCTTATGGCCGCGCTCGTGGGTTTGCTACTCTTGAAAGCGATCCGCCGCCCCACAGGATCGGCCGCCGCGCCTCGCCGGCTCTATTCACAGAAGTCTTTCATTGGCCTGCTTGTTCTGACGGCAGCGGCCCTGGCTTTATTGCTCATTGTGTATCCACAGCTTTTCAAGCTCGCGGCCTTGATGGCCAAGATTGACATCTCGGCGTTCGGTGGCGGATTCGCCTCCGTTCCCATCATGTTCCATGAGATTGTGGATGTCCGCCATTGGCTTAACGGCCCCACGCTCTTGAACGGAATTGCCCTTGGGCAGGTCACTCCGGGCCCTATCGTAATCACGGCCACTTTCCTGGGCTATTTGCTCTACGGGCCGCTCGGAGGAATTGTCGCAACCATAAGCGTGTTCTTGCCTTCTTTTCTTGTCGTCGTCGGCGTCGCGCCATACTACGACAAGTTACGCTTGTCCAACCATTTTCAAAAGGCCATTGAAGGAATACTATGTTCATTTGTCGGACTTCTTCTATCTGTTACTGTGCGCTTCGCCATAAACGTCTCATGGGACCTGCCCCGTATTCTTCTCGCCGTTGCCGCATTTGTCGCCCTGCGGATCAGGGTTAACGTGCTTTGGGTTATTCTGACCGGGACGATCATCTGCGTGGTCGTCTTCTGAAGCAAGCGGGATCGGGACGAACAGCCAAATGTTCTTGACGCTACGTGCTCGACGGACTACGATAATTCAGCCCCCGGGAGGGTGAGGCATCCGGTGATGCCTCCGGACTTCAAATCCGGTATGGGGCTATAAACGTCCCGGGTGGGTTCGACTCCCACACCTTCCC
>Ga0326726_10000421_pt1 | contig 40081 bp, 40 predicted proteins | sample MHFenrmetagenome_2_FD_207603 | JGI IMG/M metagenome (GOLD analysis project Ga0326726, IMG submission 207603) | Lab enriched peat soil microbial communities from Michigan Hollow, Ithaca, NY, United States - MHF15MN | ecosystem: Environmental > Terrestrial > Soil > Wetlands > Peat | place: USA... | reverse complement strand
CCGCACGATGGCCGAAAACGTCGACTCCGTGTTTTGGACGACGCGTGCCGCCGTGCGCCGCCTCTCCGACGGCGGGCGGATCGTCCTCGTCTCGAGCACGGCGGGGCAGCGCGGCGAAGCGTTTCACGCCGACTATGCGGCGTCCAAAGGGGCGATGATCTCGCTCGTCAAATCGCTCGCGCCGGAGTTGGGCCGGCGCGGCGTCACGGTGAACAGCGTGGCGCCCGGATGGGTCGACACGGAAATGTGCGAGCAGCCGTTCGCGAACGGCGGGCGGGAACGCATCGCGGCGTCGATCCCGATCGGTCGCATCGCCGCGCCGCGCGACATCGCCGGGCCGATCGTCTTTCTCTGCTCCGATCTCGCGCGGCACATCACCGGCGAGATCCTCAACGTCAACGGTGGCAGCGTGCTCTGCGGATGATCGTCCTCCTGTTCACGGGCGGGACCATCTCGATGCGTCACGACCCCGCCGCGGGCGGCGCGGTGCCGACGCTCCGTGGGAAGGACATCGTGGCCCTCGCGCCGGGCATCGATCAGATCGCGGCGCTCGACATCGACGACTGGGGCGCCTATCCGGGCCCGCACATGACCATCGAGCGCATGTGGGCGCTCCGGGCGCGCATCGTCGAGCATCTGGCGCGACCCGACGTCGACGGCGTGGTCGTGACACACGGCACCGACTCGCTGGAAGAATCGGCGTATCTCGTCGCGCGCTCGATCGACAGCGAGAAGCCGGTGGTGTTCACCGGCGCGATGCGCACGTCGAGCGATCTTGGCTGGGACGGCCCCGGCAACCTCGGCGCCGCCGTCCGTGTCGCGGCATGCGCCGAAGCGCGCGGGCGAGGCGTGATGGTCGTGATGTCGGACCGCGTGTTCACGGCGCTCGACGTCACGAAGGCGCACACGCACATGCTCGACGCCTTCGATAGTCCGGGGCTCGGACCGCTCGGCGTGATCGACGACGGTCGCGTCATCTTTCGGCGCGCGCTCGATTCCACAACGCCGATCCTGTCGCCGGCGTCGCTCGCGACGCCGGTGGACATCGTCTACGCGTTCGCCGGCGCCGACGCGCGCCTACTCGACGCGTCGCGCGCCCAGGCCAAGGCGATCGTCATCGCGGCGATGGGGCGGGGGAACGTGCCGCCGCCGATGGTGGACGGCATCGACCGGTGGATCGACGACGGCAAGCCAGTCGTCATCACGTCGCGCGCGCTGCGCGGACGCGTGGGATGCACGTACGGCTATCCGGGCGCGGGGCGCCGGCTGGCCGAACGCGGCGCGATCTTCGCGGGCGCGCGACGTCCACAGCAGGCGCGGCTCGACGTGATGTTGGCGCTCGGCGCGGGCCTGAGCGTGGACGAGCTGCGCGGGTTGTTAGAGAACTCGTAAGCGCGCTAGGCGCTCACGGCTTCCCAGCGCTCGAAGCAGCGCCAGTCGAACTCCTGCGCGGCGCGGATCTGATCGGGCAAGCCGAAGCAATCGGTCCACCCTTCCTGCTCGGCACGCCACCGGCAGTCCCACGTGAATTGGTAGACGCGCGGCCCTTGAGTGGTGTGGACGTGCACCCGCCCGACGAAATCGGAGCAGCCGGACCGGGCGTGGAGCGCGATCCGTTCGATCGGGAGGTGCGGCTCGGCGGACAACATGTGGGTGAGGAGCCGGCGGACCTTGATCCGCGGCGCATACCCCTCGACGCCGATACGCTCCGCGCCACCATCTTCGAAGTACCGTCGAACCGCGGCTTTGAAGGTTTCGGTAGCGCGTGAGTTCGCCAAGATGTACTCGAGCTCGCTCAAACCAAACCCTCCGCGACGGGTGTCCGGCCGTGGGACGTCCGTTTGCAAATATCGTCACGAGCGGCCCCAACTTGTAGTGCAGGGCGCCTTTGCGCATCGCACCGTGCCCACTATCCTCAACGCGCTACTGAGGTACCGGCCGCAGTTCAGCACCTCCCGCTACCCGTTCCCCCAATGCCCCTCCTCCAACCGCCTGAACCCGTTCTCGAGATCGCGGCGGACCTGGAGCGCGCGGGGTTTGCCGCGTGGTGCGTGGGCGGCGCGATTCGGGATGCGCTGCTGGGGCATCCGGACCTCGATTGGGACATCGCCACCTCCGCCACACCGCCCGAGGTCCGCCAACTCTTCGGCCATCGACGCACCATCCCCGTGGGCGTGGAGTTCGGCACGGTCGGCGTGCTCGACCGGCACGGCACGATGCACGAGGTGACGACGTTCCGGCGCGACGTGCGCACCGATGGACGGCACGCGGAAGTCGAGTTCGGCGTCTCGCTGGAGGACGATCTCGCGCGGCGCGATTTCACGATCAACGCGATCGCCTATTCGCCCAAGCTCGACGAGATCCGCGATCCGTTCGACGGGCGCGGCGACCTCCAGCGACGCGTCGTGCGAGCCGTCGGTGATCCCGAGGCGCGCATGCGAGAGGACCGACTGCGCGCGCTGCGCGCGATTCGCTTTGCCGCGCGCTTCGATTTCGCGATCGAGCCGGCGACGCGCCGCGCCATCCAGGAGAGTGCGCCGATGCTCGACCGGCTCTCGCGCGAGCGCATCAAGCAGGAGCTCGACAAGACGATGGAGCAGGTGCGCCGCCCGAGCGCCGCGCTCGCGACGTGGCGGTCGGTGGGCGCGTTTCGAACGCTCATTCCCGCGCTCGACGCGCTTCCCGCGGCGTCGCTCGCGGTCGTCGACTGCCTGGCGATGCCGGGGCTCGCGGGACGCCCGGCGCGTCGCGCGATTCGCTTCGCCGGGCTGTTCGCTTCGCTCACTCCGTCGCAGGCGACGGAGGTGCTCACCGGGCTCCGGGCGTCTCGCCACGAGATTCACCTCGTCTCCACGCTCATCGATCGCTGGCGGACGCTGGGGTCGGATATGGCCGCCGCGCTCGAGACCGGTGATGCGCCGAGCGACGCGCGGGTACGAGGGTGGGTGGCCACGATCGGCCGGCTGCAGGTCGGCCCGTTCATGCGTCTGGCGAGCGGGTGCTGGTCCGCGGCGCGAGCGGCGGGCACGGTCGCGCCGGAGGAGCGCACGGTGCGCTCGCTGCACCGGCGCATGCTGGCCACTGCGCTGCGCGATCCCATCGACCTCGGATCGCTGGCCATCGACGGCGACGATCTGCGGCGCGCCGGCATTCCTCCCGGTCCCGTCCTCGGTAGAATTCTTCAGGCGCTGCTGGCGGCCGTGATCGTCGATCCCACGCGAAACGCCGCGGACTGGCTGTTGCACGAAGCGAGGCGGCTGGCCGCCGCCGATGACCACGGCGGGGCATTGGACGGCCCGCGTGGGCGAGCGTAGCGATACTGGGGGAGGGGGAGGGGACTGACATGTTCTTTCGTGGGCGACAACCGGAAGCCTCGATCTGGCGGCGATTTCGCGTCGGCGGCGACGGCTTCACGTTCGCGCACGAGGACGATCACTACACCGCGCACGTCGTGGCGAACGCCGAGCGGGTCGTCGACCTGTTTTACAATCTGACCGACCAGCTTCCGCCCGCGGTGGACGTAGTGATGGACGATCTGCGCAGCGGACGGTCGTGGAAGGGTGAGGCCGTGCCGCTGCCCGACGTTCGCGAATCCGTCGCGCGGCTCAAGATCCTCCTCGCGCGCTACGGCGGCGTGGAGCTCTCCGTGTTCACGGGCGAGGACCAGCTCACGCTGAATCCGTACCTCGAGCTGTTCATCTACGCGCGCACCGATCGCTGGCTGTACCTCCTCGAGGGCAAGGGGCTCGAGGAACAGACGCAGGTGCAACCGAAGAGCTGGAAGACGCAGCGCCAGCAATTCCCGGCCGCCCCCGACCTCGTCAATGCGGTGACGGCCGCGGCGGAGCGGTTGGCGCTTCAGCCGGCGTGACGCGAGCGGAACTGTCGTACGGCCTGGCCGCCGCGGCGGCCAACGTGCTCGGCGCGCTCGCCGTCACGTCGCGCGCGACTCGGAGTCTCAAGGCGCTCGATGCGACGCTCTCGTTCGCGGCGGGGTTCATGATCTCCGTCTCGCTCGTCGACCTTTTTCCGGATGCCATCGTGGCGGCCGGCCGGTGGGCGCCGGTGATGACACTCGGGTCGTACGTCCTGGTGCACCTCACGCAGCACACCATCGGGCGGCACTTCCATTTCGGCGAGGAGACGCACGCGGTGTCGGAGGTCGTGAGCCTCTCGGCGCTGGTCGGATTGCTGATGCACACGTTCGTCGACGGCGTGGCGGTGGCGAGCGGGCTGCGCGTGAGCGCGGGCCTGGGTGCGCTCGTCTTCGTGGCCGTGCTGCTGCACAAGTTCCCCGAGGGGCTCGCGATCTCCAGCCTGTTCCTGGCGGCCGGCTCGACGCGCGCGAAGGCGCTTGCGGCGGCCGCGGCGCTCGGGGCAACGACGATGGCCGGCCTGCTGCTCACCGACCATCTCGAGTTTCTCCAGACGTACGGCCTCGCGATCTCCGCGGGCGTTACGCTGTACGTGGGCGCGTCGAATCTCGTGCCCGAGTTCCAGGATCGGAGTGGGCTGCGCATTCCGCTGAGCTTCGTCGCCGGGTGCGGGTTGTACTTCGTGGCGCGCAGCATGGCGTCGGTGTAGGCGACGATGAGCGAGCGGAAGAAACGCGGCGATGAGGAAGCCGAGAGCGAGCGGGGGACCGGCTCGCTCTTCGAGCGCCGTCTCGCGCAGCCGCTCGCGGCGCGAATGCGCCCGCGCACGCTCGACGAAATCGTGGGGCAGCGGCATCTGCTCGCGCCGGGCAAGCCGCTGCGCGAAGCGATCGAGCGGGGAACCGTGGGCTCGATGGTGTTCTGGGGGCCGCCCGGCACCGGCAAGACCACGATCGCGCGTGTCGTCGCGCGCTACACCGACCGCGAGTTCGTGCCCTTTTCGGCGGTGACCGAAGGCGTGCCGCGCGTGCGCGAGATCGTCGCCGAAGCCGAAGGACGCCGGCGCCTCGGGCGCGGGACGATTCTCTTCGCCGACGAGATCCATCGCTTCAACAAAGCGCAGCAGGACGCATTTCTGCCGCACGTCGAGGCGGGGACGATCACGCTCATCGGCGCGACGACGGAGAATCCGTCCTTCGAGATCATCGGCGCGCTGTTGTCGCGCGTGCGCGTGTTTGTCCTCCAACCGCTGACAGCCGACGACGTGCGGGCGCTGCTCGATCGCGCGCTGGCCGATCGCGAGCGCGGGTTGGGGGACGCGGAGCTCGTCGCGGACGAGGATGCGCTCGCGCTCATCGCGACCGAGGCCGACGGCGATGCCCGGCGCGCGCTGACCGTGCTCGAGGCGGCGGCCGAACACGTGGGCCGCGGCGGACGCGTAACAGTCGAGGCGGCGCGGGACGCGCTCCAGCTCCGTTTCGCGCGCTACGACAAGGGCGGCGAAGAGACGTACAACATGCTCAGCGCGTTTCACAAGAGCCTGCGGGGGAGCGACCCGCAGGGCGCGCTCTACTGGATGGCGCGGATGATCGAGGGCGGCGCCGATCCGATGATCATGTTTCGCCGCGCCATCGCGATGGCGGCAGAGGACATCGGATTGGCGGACCCCGAAGCGCTCAAGTTGGCGGTGGCCGCCCGTGACGCGTATCACATGCTGGGACCGCCGGAGGGGTATCTACCGCTCTCGGAGATGGTGGTCTACCTCGCGACGGCACCGAAGTCGAATCGGTCGATGCTCGCGTTGACGGCGGCCATCGAGGCGGCGCGGGCGCACCCGGCGGAGGGCGTGCCGTTCCACATTCGCAGCGCGCCCACGGCGCTCATGAAGGAACTGGGGTACAACGCGGGGTATCAATACGCGCACAAGGCTCCTGAGGCGTACATCCCCCAGGAGTATCTGCCGGAGGCGTTGCGCGGGTCGCGGTTCTACGAGCCGGGACCCTTCGGGTTCGAGAAGGAGATCGCCAAGCGATTGGCGTGGTGGGAGGAGCTCCGCAAGCGGGCGGAGTCCAGCGAGGATTCGAAGTAGTGGGCGTGATGGGGCAACAACCGGGAGGAGGCGTGAGAAAGCTCGCATTCGCAGTAGCGGCCTCGGCGGCGCTGGCCAGCGCGGCCTGCTCGGCGCTCGGCCGGCAGGCATTCAAGGATCCGGAGGTCACGCTGAAGGACGTGAAGTTGTTGGGCCTTGGCGTGACGGGAGGCCAGTTGAACGTGGATCTCGCGGTATACAACCCGAACCATTTCCGCCTCGACGCCACGAAGGTGCGATACACCGTGAACATGGCCGGCGACAGCGTGCGGATCGCCGACGGCACGCTCGACAGCCGGTTCACGGTCGAGGAGGGCAAGACCGAAATCGTCACCATTCCGGTGTCATTCACGTACGCCGGGCTCGGCGCGGCGGGGCGGAGCCTGCTGAACACCGGCGGGGTCAACTATCACGTCGTCGGCGATGTGGCAGTCGGCACGCCGGTGGGTAACTTCAACGTGCCGTTCAACACGTCGGGCCGCTTCACGGCGTCGGGCGTGTCCCGCTAAAAGTCCCAAATGAGGATGTTCTCATAAGTCGCGATCCCATCGTCGTCGCGCCGCCGGTCGAGCGGGCGCTCCTCGTGGGCGCCCCGCTCAAGCGGCCGGGCGCTCGCCGTCTCATCGACGACCATCTGCGAGAGCTCGCGGAATTGGCGGACACCGCCGGCGCCACGGTCGTCGGCACGATGACGCAGCAGATCGACCGGCCGAACCCGGGCACCTACCTCGGCAAGGGCAAGATCGACGAGCTGCGCGACCGCGTGCAGACCGCCGACGCGTCGCTCGTGCTGTTCGACGACGAGCTGTCGCCCACGCAAGGAAAGAACATCGAGGACGCCATCGGCAAGCGCGTGATGGACCGCGCCGAGCTGATCCTCGACATCTTCGCCACGCGCGCGAGAACGAGCGAGGCGAAGATGCAGGTCGAGCTCGCCCAGCTCGAGTACATGCTGCCGCGCCTGACTCGGATGTGGACGCACCTCGAGAAATTCCGCGGCGGCATCGGCATGCGAGGCCCCGGCGAAACGCAGCTCGAGACGGACCGCCGCCTCATCAACAATCGCATCAAGATCCTTCGCGAGCGCCTGCACGACGTCCAGCGCGGACGCGCGGTGCAACGACAATCGCGCCAGAATGAATTCAAGGCGTCGCTCGTCGGATACACGAACGCCGGCAAATCGTCGATCCTGCGCGCGCTCTCCGGCGCGCAAGAGGTGTTCGTCGAGAATCGCCTGTTCGCGACGCTGGATCCGCTGACGCGCGACGTCGACCTGGGCGATCGTGCGCACGTGCTGCTCACGGACACGGTCGGCTTCATCCGCAAGCTCCCGCACCATCTCGTCGCGTCGTTCCGCGCGACGCTCGAGGAGACGAAAGAGGCCGACCTGTTGCTCCACGTGATCGACGCTGGATCGCCGACGTGGGAGGACCAGCGGATGGTCGTCGATCAGGTGCTCGACGAGCTGGGTGTGAGCGACCGGCCGACGCTGCTCGTCTTCAACAAGATCGATCTCTTGGAGCACGACGCGCTGCTGGCGCTCCAGGAGCGCATCGGGGCGCTGGTGCCGACGTCGGTCTTCGTGTCGACGGTGACCGAGGGCGGGTTGGAGCCGCTCCGTCGCGCGCTCGCGTCAGCCATTCGCGTCACGCGTCCGCTCGCGCGGATCACGCTGTCGCCCTCGGACGGTAAGCTCCTCGCCGAGATCCATCGCGAGGCCGAGGTGGTGGACCAGCGGATGGAAGGCGATCAGCTGCTGGTCGAAGCGCGGATTGATGAGGCACTCGCTGGCCGGCTGCGGCGCGCGGGCGCGCATGTGAGCAACGGAAAATCGCGTACGCCGTCGTAAGAGCATCGAGAGGGGAGAGGCGGGCGGCGGGCGGCGGGCGGCGGGCGGCGGGCGGCGGGCGGCGTTGCGGAGTCCACCGAGTGCCGCCGCGTCACGCGCTCCGATACGCCGCTCGCCGTTCCCCGCTCGCCGCTCCCCGTTCGCCGCTCCCCTCTCGGCTCGTTGACCCAAAGAAAAACGCCGGCCGTGATACTGGCCGGCGGATCTGAACTGGAATGGTCGCGACAGGACTTGAACCTGTGACCTCCGGTATGTGAGACCGGCGCTCTAACCAGCTGAGCTACGCGACCGAGTCGTGAAAGATATTGGCCACCACCGGTGCGTGGTACCCCGGTGCGAACTCGGCTAGCGCTCGCGGGACCAGAGAAATAGCACGCCGCAGGGCGACGGCGGCCCAAGTCTCGCCGGCGTGGTCGCGCACTTCGACCGCTTCGACCGGCGATTGCGCCATGAGCGCAGTAGCCAACGCACAAGCGACACTCGCGAGTGCCCTCACGCGAAACGCACGCATGGACATCTCCGACCGCCGTTGCCGCTCGCCGCTCCCCGTTCGCCGCTCCCCGTTCGCCGTTCACCGCTCGCCGTTCGCGACAGTGGTCCCGGTGGGACTTGAACCCACGACCTGGCGATTATGAGTCGCTTGCTCTAACCAACTGAGCTACGGGACCTCAACACCGCTTTCACGTTCACCAATCGCCGGTCGCGGGACAAGGGCGCACGGTGGCTGCGGGAACTGCAGATCCCTCGCTAGCGCTCGGGATGACAGTGGAGCTGCTCGGGATGACGGTGGAGCGCTCGGGATGACGACGTTATGCCGGGTGGTAGTCGTACGCCTCGACGACTTCGCTCGGCGACACAGTTGCCGCGCCGGGCTTCTCGACCTCCACGCCCGCGGCGAAGTTCGCGATCACCGCCGCCTCGCTTGGGCTGCCGCCCGCCGCGAGCGTGAGCGCGAGGTATGCCGTCACCGTGTCGCCGGCGCCGACGACGTCGTACACCGCGCGCGCGGCCGTCGCCACGCGCTTGACGACGCCGCCCGCCGAGATCAGCACCATGCCGTGCTCGCCGAGCGTGAGCAGGAGATGCTCGACGCCGAGCCGGCCGAACGTCGCCGGGAGCGCCTCCGCGTGGTCGAGATCGACATCGGCGCCGAGCGCGGCCTCGAGCTCCCGGCGATTCGGCTTGAAGATCGTCGCCCCGCGAAAGCTGAAGAAATTCTTGTACTTCGGGTCGACGACGATCGGAATGCCGCGCGCGCGTGCCGCCCGCATCGCGGCATCGATCACGGCCGGGACGAGCACGCCCTTGTTGTAGTCCTCGAGCACCAGCGCGTCCGCGCGCGCCACGGCGGCATGGACGGAGGCGAGCACTCGATCGATCTCCGCGCCCGCGTGATCGGAGTCGTCCTCCTCGTCCACGCGCACGACCTGCTGCGACCGCGCGACGATGCGCGTCTTGGTCGTGGTAGGACGGCTGACCGACACGAGCGAATCGACCGCGGCGCCGATCGCCTCGAGCATCCCGCGCAGCTGGCGGCCGCCGGCGTCCTCGCCGACCGTCGCCACGAGGTCGCAGTGCGCGCCGACGGCGCGAACGTTCTGGGCGACGTTGGCCGCGCCGCCGAGCGCATGACGCCGGTCCAACACGCGCACCACCGGGACCGGCGCCTCGGGGGAGATGCGCTCGACCTCGCCGCGCAGGTACACGTCGAGCATCGCGTCGCCGACGACGGCGATGCGCTTGGACGAGGCAGTCTCGAGCAGGGACAGAAGGCGGTCGCGCGATAGCGAGCGGGGCATGGCGGCTCAACCTAGCGGCTCTCGCGAGGCGAGGTCAACGAGTGGTCGCACGTGACGCTGGTTGGCCAAAGGTCCACGCCGGCGGAGCGGGGCGAGCGCGGTTGTCCCCGGCACAGGGCTTGCCCCCTACGGCCTCGTCCGTCACCCGCAAGCCCACCAGAGCACTCGTTTTGTCCGCACTACTCACCAGGATCAACGACGCGGCGAAGGGAAAAGTCCTGACGCTGCAAGAGTACTTCATTCTGGCCGGCAAGTCGCTGCGGTTCATCGTCGCGCGACCATTCTACGGCCACGATGTCGTACAGCAGATGGACGAGATCGGCGTCAAGTCGCTCGGCATCGTCCTGCTCACCGGCTTGTTCACGGGCATGGTGCTCGCGCTCCAGTCGTCGGTGCAGCTCAAGACGTTCGGCGCCACGATGTACATCGGCAATCTCGTGTCGGCGTCGATGATCCGGGAGCTCGGACCCGTGCTGGCGGGCCTGATGGTGGCCGGCCGGGTCGGTTCCGGCATCGCCGCGCAGCTCGGGTCGATGCGCGTGACGGAGCAGATCGACGCGCTCAACACGCTCGGCACGGATCCGATCAAGAAGCTCGTCACGCCACGCGTGCTCGCGGCGCTGATCATGGTGCCGGTCCTGACGATCATCAACGATTTCATCGGCATCGTCGGCGGCAACATCATCTCGAAGTACGTCGTCGGCCTGCCGAGCGGTCAGTATTGGCGCTCGGTGTGGGAGCAGTTGGCGTCGGACGGATTCACGCTGCGGTACATCCCGAACGACTTCGTCCACGGCCTCTCGAAGCCGATCGTCTTCGGCGGCCTGATCGCGATCACGGCGTGCTACTTCGGCCTCGGCACGACCGGCGGCACCGAGGGCGTCGGGCAGAGCACGACGCGCACCGTGGTCACGGCGAGCATCCTCATTCTGGTCGTCGACTATTTCATCACCCAGCTGCTGCTGTCGGTGCTGACGTATGGTTGACCAGACCAAGCGCGGCCGGCGACAGACGGCGGCGGTTCGGCAGGCGATCCGCTCCGAGCTGGCCGACGACGCGATCGGCGTCGAGCCGCAACGGGCGAGCGGATCGGCGTCGATGCGCGATTCGGCCCCGCCGGTGGTGGAGCTCGAGCACGTCTCGCTCGCGTTCGACGTGCCGATCGTCGAAGACATCTCCTTCACGACGCCGGCCGGCCACACCCTGTGCATCGTCGGCGAGTCGGGGACGGGCAAGTCGACGATTCTCAAGTTGATCCTCCGCCTGCTCGTGCCGGACCGCGGACGCGTGCTCATCGACGGGGAGGACATCACGTCGCTCACCTTCGAGGAGGCGCTGGTCGTGCGCCAGAAGATGGGGATGGTGTTTCAGGGCGCGGCGCTGTTCGACTCGATGACCGTGTTCGAGAACGTCGCGTATCCGCTCCGCGAGCACACGCAGTTGCACGACGACGAGATCGAGCACCGCGTGCGCGAGAAGCTCCAGTTCGTCGATCTCGATCCGGATCGCGTCATGGAGCAACTGCCCTCGGAGCTCTCGGGCGGCATGCGCAAACGCGTCGGCGTCGCGCGGGGGATGGCCAACAACCCCGAGATCATGCTCTACGACGAGCCGACCTCGGGGCTCGACCCGCTCACCACGGCGACGATCACGCGGCTGATCATGAAGCTCCAGCGCGAGCTTGGCGTGACGAGCCTCGTCGTGTCGCACGACATCCGGTCGGTGTTCCGCATGGCGAGCCGGGTGGCGCTCCTGCACGAGCGGCGCATCACCTTCATCGGCACGCCGGAGGAGATGGCGGCGAGCGAGGACACGTATATCCGCGATTTCCTCGGCGGGGCGTGACATGAAGCGATCGTCATTCATCACCTGGGAACAGCTCAAGGTCGGCGCGGTGATTCTGGCCGCGTTGGCCGTGCTCGCGGTGGCGATCTACAAGTTGGGGCAGGCCGCCAACCTCTTCTCGCGACGGTACGAGCTGGTGGTGTTCTTGCCCAACGCGAGCGGGCTGCGCGCCGGCGGCGCGGTGTTCGTGGCCGGACAGCTCGCGGGAACGATCAATGCGATCGAGTTCCTGCCGGTGACCAACGATACGACCAAGCACTTGCGCGTTCGCATGGCGCTGGACCACGACCTCGAGAGCCAGATTCGCGGCGACTCGAAGGCGAAGGTGCGCACCCTCGGGCTGCTCGGCGACAAGGTCATCGACATCTCGATCGGCACGCCGCGGGCGCAGCCGCTCAAGCCCGGCGACACGCTCGCGGTCGCGCCGTCGCTCGACTATGAAGCGGTCCTCGCGCAGGCAGCCGGCGCCGTGAACGACATGGTCGATCTGACGCACGACCTGCGGCGGATCACGGGCGGGATCATCGACGGGCGCGGAACGATCGGCCAGCTGATGACCAATCGCGCGCTCTACGACCAGCTCCTCCATACGCTCGGCCGAGCGAACACCATGCTGGCGAGTTTCGAGAATCCGAATGGCAGTTTCGGCCGGATGCTCAACGACCCGACGTTGTACGACAAGTTCGTCGGCGTGATTCAGTCGGCGGACTCGCTCGTCGTGGCGCTCAACGACAAGAACGGTACGATCGGCAAGTTGCTGCGCGACGATACCTTGTACACCCATATGGTGAGCATGGCGACCGCCGGGGACTCCCTGATGAAGGCGCTCTCCGGCGGCCAGGGGCTCGCGGGGCGCCTGCTCAACGACCCGGCGCTCTACGACAAGTTGAACAAGCTGACGACCGATCTCGGCGCCATTCTCGACGACGTGCGCAAGGATCCGCGCCGCTACACCCGCGGCCTGATCTGCGTCTTCCGCTGCGGGAAGTAACCGCGCCGCGGAATTCCGTGGGCATGTGCCCGCGCGTAGTTTCTGGACGGCATCCGGTTCTCGCTGTCCACCCATCCGCCGCGCATGTCTCCCACCGTCGTGCTCTGCCTGGCGCTCGTCGGCGTCTCGTTCGCCGCGCCGCTGGTTCGGTTGTCCCACGCGCATCCGCTCACCATCGCCATCTGGCGAGTCGGTTTTTCGTTGATCGTCGTCGCCGCGGCGCTGGTGATCACGGGATCGTGGCGACAATGGCGCCGCCTCGATGGGCGCGGCGCGCTGTTGGCCGTGGGCACCGGCGTGCTGCTGGCCGTCCACTTCTGGACGTGGAACGCGTCGGTCTCGCTCACCACCGTCGCGGCGTCGGTGGTGCTGGTGAACATGCAGCCGGCGATCGTCGGGCTCCTCTCAGCGGGTTGGCTGCGCGAGCCGCCCACGTGGCGGCAGTGGACGGGCATCGCGGTCGCGATGATCGGCGCGTTCGTCGTCGCGATGCCCGACCTCACCTCCACCACGGCGACGACGAACGGTCTCCTCGGCGATCTGCTGGCGCTCGTCGGCGCGGCGACGGCGGCGTGCTACGTGGTCGCGGGGCGGCGATTGCGGGCGACGCTGGATATCTGGCCCTACGTGGCGGTGGTGTACGGCACGTGCTTCGTCGTACTGATCGGACTGGCGGCGAGCGTGCATGCGCCCGTGCTCGCACAACCGCCGCGCGAGCTCGGGATCTTTCTCGCGCTCGCGGCGGGCCCGATGCTGCTCGGTCACACGGGCCTCAACTGGGCGTTGAAGTACCTGCCCGCGTACGTGGTGAACCTCACGCTCCTCGGTGAGCCGGTCGGGGCGACGTTCCTCGCCGCGATGATTCCGGGCATTCGCGAGTTGCCCAGCACGGCGACCGTCGCCGGCGGCGCGCTGATTCTGGGCGGCATCTACGTCGCGTCGAAAACGGTGCGACCAGCGGCGGCGGCGACCGCCTAGCCTCGCACCCCTGTTCCTCCGCCGCGCCGGGTTAGCTTTCGGGCGACAGGCCGCGTCGCGCATGAGAGAGGGTGTGTATGTGCGTGTGTCGCGCGCGCACGGCCACGGCGGACGACAGGATTTCATGAAATCGCTCCAACTGGACGTCGTTGCCACGCGCGGCGCCGACATCGAATCGCGGCATCGAGTGCACGCGGCGGTCGTCGGTCCCGACGACACGCTTATCGCGTCGGCGCACTCGCCCGCGGTGGTGTCATCTTGGCGCTCGTGCGCGAAGCCGTTTCAGGTCATGCCGCTTCTCGAGTCGGGTGGGTTCGACGAGCTGCGGTGGGGCGACGACCAGCTCGCATTGGCGTGCGCGTCGCACGGGGGCGAGCCCGAGCACGTCGCGATCGCCCAGGCCATGCTGCATGACATCGGCCTCGAGGAGGGCGACCTCGCCTGCGGTCCGCACGATCCGCTGTCGTCGCGCGGGATGAAGCTGCTGCGAGAGTCCGGTGCGCGACTCACCCGCGCCCACAACAACTGCTCCGGCAAGCACGCCGCGATGCTCGCCCGCGCGCAGACGTCCGGGTGGCCCACGTACGGCTACGAGCGTCGGGACCATCCGGTCCAGCGGTGCTGCCTCCAGATGATCGCGGCGTGGACGGCGATGGCCGAGAACGACATCGGCCAGGCGGTCGACGGCTGTGGCGTGGTGGCCTTCGCGCTGCCGCTCGAGAGCATGGCGCGCGGCTGGGCGCGGCTCGCGCGCGCGGTTCGCGACGACGATCCGGTGCCGTCGCGCATCGTGAACGCGATGCGCACGCGGCCCTTTCTCGTCGGCGGCACGGATCGATTCGATTCCGTCCTGATCGAGGAGACCGACGGGCGCGTCGTCGCCAAGATCGGCGCCGAAGGCGTGCACTCGGTGGGCGTGCCGGAGCTTGGGCTCGGGTTCGCCGTCAAAGTGGAGGACGGCGCCCAGCGCGCGCAGTTTCCCGCCGTGCTTCGCGTGCTCCAGGTGTTCGGCGTGCTGCCGGACACCCTGCCGGCGCGTCTCGACGAATTTCTGCGCCGACCCGTCCGCAACACGCGCGGCGAAGTCGTGGGCGAAGTCCGGCTGGTCGACTGACCGCGCAACCGTTCGCCCCTACCCGCCATCATTCGATGACGACGCACGGGACTTCCCGCGGCACGTTGCGCGACCTGGATGATGCCACGCAGGCGCTCGTCCGGCTGGCCGTGGTCATCAGCGCGGGCACGGATCACCAGGTGATGGACGCGATCGCGCGAGCCCGGAATACCATTCCACCCGAGTGGGTCGAGGAGCTCATTCTACAGACGCATCTCTTCGCTGGCTTCCCGCGCGCGCTCAACGCGATGCGCGCATGGCGGCGCGTCTCGCCGGAACCGGTGTCGCCCGCGTCCACGGGTGGCACGTCCGAGTGGCGCGAGACGGGTGAGACGACCTGCGCCGCGGTCTACGGCGACATGTACGAACGCTTGCGACAGAACATTCGCCACCTCCACCCAGCGCTCGACGACTGGATGATCGTCGAAGGCTACGGCAAAGTGCTGTCCCGACCTGGTCTCGACCTCGCCAGGCGCGAGCTGTGCATCGTTGCGGCGTGCGCCGCGTCGGGACAGGACCGCCAGCTGCATTCCCATTTGCACGGCGCGCGCAACGTGGGTGTCGAGCCCGGTGTGCTCGACGGCGTGATCGACGCGATCGCCGATCTCCTGGGTGACGCGCGCGCCCGGTCGGTGCGACTGTTGTGGGCGCGCGTCCGGGGGAAATAGCTCAGTGTTCATCGATCGCGTCGTGGTCAAGGTGAAGGGGGGTGATGGCGGGTCGGGCATCGTCTCGTTCCGGCGGGAGAAGTTCGTCCCCATGGGCGGGCCCGACGGCGGGGACGGCGGTCGCGGCGGCGACATCGTGATCGTCGGCGACAGCAACCTGTCGACGCTGCTCGACTACACCTATCGCGATTCGTGGGCGGCACCCGCCGGCGACCATGGCTCGGGCTCCAACAAGAGCGGCCGTTCCGGCGACGACGTCGTGATGCCAGTCCCCGTCGGCACCGTCATCAAAGATGTGGAAAGCGAAGAGCGCCTCGGCGAGGTGCTCGAGGACGGCGACCGCATCGTCGTGGCGCGCGGTGGGCGCGGAGGGAAGGGCAACGCGTACTTCGTGACGTCCACGCATCAATCGCCGCGCGAATATCAACCCGGCGAAGACGGCGAGGCGCGCACACTCGAGCTCGAGCTCAAGCTCATCGCGGACGTCGGCCTGGTCGGGCAACCGAACGCCGGCAAGTCGACGCTGCTGTCGGTCATCTCCGCCGCTCGGCCCAAGATCGGCGACTATCCGTTCACGACGCTGAGCCCGAACCTCGGCGTCGTGCAGCTGAGTGGAAACCGCACCTTCGTCGTCGCCGACCTGCCTGGCATCATCGAGGGCGCGCACGAGGGCAGGGGACTCGGGCTGCAATTCCTCCGGCACATCGAGCGGACGCGCGTCCTGGCGTTCCTTGTCCCCGTCGACGCCATGGATTGGCAGAGCGAGTACGATCAGCTTCGTCGCGAGATCGAATCGTATTCGGCCGAGCTGGCCCAGAAGCCGCACTGCGTGGTATTCACGAAGATGGATCTCCTGGGCGACGACGAGCCGCCGCCGATCGACGCCCCCGACGCGTTCGGCACCTACGCGATCAGCGCCGCCGGCCGCACGGGCTTGGATCCGCTGCTCGCGGGCTGGTGGTCGCGACTGCTCGACATGAAGAAGGCGAGTGTCCGCCGAGACGATTCCGTCGCCCTCCCCTAGCGAGCGCCGGGCGATCCTCGCCCTCTCGCTCGTGGCCGACATCGGCCCTGTGTCGCACCGGCAGTTGCTCGAACGATTTCGGTCCGCTTCGCGCGCGTTGGATGTCACCGTCGAGCCGGGCGCGGCCCGCGCGGCGTACGACGCAGCCGACGAAGCGTTGTCACGCGCGGCGGCCGCGGGGCTCGCGCTCACGACCATCGTCGACGCGCACTACCCGGCGCCGCTGCGCGAGCTGCATGATCCGCCGCCGGTGCTCTGGTCGCGCGGCGACTGGACGATGCTCGCCGATCCGGTGGTGGCGATCGTCGGCACGCGCCGCGCGACGAGCTACGGGCAGCGGGTGACGCGCGAGATCGCCGCGGCGCTCGCGCGCCAGGGCGCCTGCGTCGTCAGCGGCATGGCGCTCGGCATCGATTCGTGCGCCCACCGAGGCGCGCTCGACGCCGCTGGCCGGACCGTCGCGGTGCTCGGCACCGGCGCCGACATCGCGTATCCGCGCGCGCACACCGCGCTGCACCGTGAGCTCGGCCAACGCGGCTTGGTGATCTCGGAGCTCCCGCCCGGCGCGAGATCCGACCCCGGCTCGTTTCCGCGCCGAAACCGCATCATCGCGGCGCTCGCGCGCCTGACCATCGTCGTCGAAGCGCCGGAGCTGAGCGGAGCGCTCATCACGTCGAAGGATGCCCTGGAGCTCGGCCGGGACGTCGCGGTCGTCCCCGGAACGATCGACTCGCCGCAGAGCGTCGGATCGAATCGGCTGCTCCGCGACGGCGCTCACGTGATCACCTCGATCGAGGACGCGCTCTTCCTGGTGGGATTGAACCCGCCGGTTCGCATCGAGCCCGAGCTTCGCGGCGAGGGAGAGGGCCGCGTCTGGCGCGCGCTCGAGCAGGGCGCCACGTCGCTCGACGAACTGTGCGCGCGCGCCGCGATGCCCGTGGCCGAATGCCTCACCGCGGTCACCGCGCTCGAGCTGCGCGGCATCGTGGAGTGTGCGCTGACGGGCTCCGTTCGTCGTCGCTGACGACGGCGCGCGTCCTATATTTCGAGGTGCGTCCTCGGCATATCTACGTCCACGTTCCATTCTGCGCGCGCCGTTGCGCGTACTGCGACTTCTCGATCGCGGTACGGCGCGTCGTGCCCAGCGAGGAGTATGTCGGCGCGTTGCGGCGCGAGATCGACATTCGCTTCGGCGGCGACGACCGCTGGGACGTCGACACGTTGTATTTCGGCGGCGGCACACCATCGCGGCTCGGGTCGGCCGGCGTGGCGCGAATGATCGACGCCGTGCGCGGGCGCATCGCGCTGCAGCCGGGCGCCGAAGTCACGCTCGAGGCGAATCCGGAGGACGTGAGCGACGAGGCAGTTGCCGCGTGGCGCGAGGCCGGGGTCAATCGCCTCTCGCTCGGGTCGCAGTCGTTCGACGACCGCGTGCTGGCGTGGATGCATCGGTCGCACGACTCGGCGGCGATCGAGCGAGCCGTCGAGACGGCGCGGCGCGGCGGCATCGACAACCTGTCGCTCGATTTGATCTTCGCGCTTCCCGCCGGCGTGGATCGCGACTGGGCCGAGGACGTCCGGCGCGCGCTCGCGCTGCATCCGGAGCATCTGTCGCTCTACGGCCTCACGGTCGAGCCGCATACGCCCATGGGGCGCTGGCGGTCGCGCGGTGAACTGGTCGAATCTCCGGAGGAACGGTACGAGTCGGAGTTCTTGTATGCGCACGCGACGCTCACCTCCGCCGGCTTCGAGCACTACGAGGTGTCGAACTTCGGCCTCCCGGGCCGGCACTCGCGCCACAACTCGGCGTATTGGGCGCTCGTGCCATATGCGGGCCTGGGCCCGTCAGCGCACGAGTTCGACGGAACCACGCGGCGCTGGAACGTGGGCGTGTATCGAGATTGGGCGCGGGCCGTCAGTGAAGAACAGGATCCGATCGCCGGATCCGAGACAGTGGCGGGCAGCAGTCGAGTCGCCGAGCAGGTGTACCTGGGGCTTCGGTCGCGTCGCGGGCTCGAGCTGCCGCGGGCCGAGCGCGACCGCGTGGGGTCGTGGATCGAGGCCGGGTGGGCCACGCTGGACGACAACGGCCGGATCGAGCTCACGGCACTCGGTTGGCTCCGTCTCGACGCGCTTGCCGCTGACTTGACACTGATTCGAAGTCATTACTAGCTTTGAAGTTATGGCCTCCGAGGAGCTTAGCAGACGCGAACGCCGAGTGCTTGAGGCGGTGATTCGCAGCTATGTGGAAACTGCCGAGCCAGCCGGGTCTAGAACGCTGTCCCGGCGGTTCGGCCTCGGCGTGTCGCCTGCCACCATTCGGAACACGATGAGCGATCTGGAAGAGAAGGGATTCCTCTTCCATCCGCACACGTCGGCCGGACGCGTTCCAACGAACAAGGCCTATCGGCTCTACGTCGATTCGCTCCTCAGCTTTCCGCCGGTTCGAGCCGCCGAGACCGAGCGGCTGACCGAAGAGATCGCCGTCCGCAACAGCTCGTCGCCGATCGAGACGATTCTGCGTCGCGCCGCGCAGACGCTCGGCGTGCTCACGCAGGAGTTGGGCGTCGCGCTCGGGCCGCGTCTCGATCAATCGATCCTTCGGCGACTCGAGCTCGTGAGCGTCAGCACCGACCGGCTGTTGATGGTCCTCACGCTCGATGGCGGGGTCATGCGAACCGTGTTCGTGGAAGTGCCGGGTGAGATCGCGCCGTCGGCGCTCGCGTCGGTGACCGGCGTGCTCAACGACCGGCTCGCCGGATTGTCGCTGGCCGAAATTCGCAGCTCGCTCGGGGCGCGTCTGCGCGACGCCACGTCCGACCGCAGCGCGGCCGAGTTGCTGAATATCTTTCTCCAGGAAGGAGAGCAGCTGTTCGACGCGGTGCTTCCTGCGTCCGAGGGCGAGCTGGTTCTCGGCGCGGCATCGGTGCTCGCGGAGCAGCCGGAGTTTTCAGGCGCGGATCGGCTGCGCCGGTTGCTCGCGCTCACCGAGCGTCCGCAGGCACTGAGCGAAGCGATTCGCCGGCGAGCACAGGCACCGGGCATCTCCATCACGATTGGCGCGGAGCACGACGATCCGCGCCTCGAGGAATTCACCGTGGTGACCGCCGAGTATCACGTGGGACCGTTGGCCGGCGTCATCGGAGTGATCGGACCGACGCGAATGCCGTACGAGAAGGTGATCTCGCTCGTGAGCCACACGTCGCGGCTGTTGAGCGATCTCCTGGACTGATCTGAGACGCAATGGCGGATTTCTATAACGTCCTCGGCGTGGAACGCACGTCGTCGGATGACGAGATCAAAAAGGCGTATCGCAAGCTCGCGATGACGTATCATCCGGACCGCAACAACGGCTCGAAGGAAGCCGAGGAGCGGTTCAAGGAGATCACGGAGGCGTACGACATCCTGCGCGACCCGCAGAAGCGCGCCGCCTACGATCGATACGGCGAGGCGGGGCTGCGCTCCGGCGGCGCGGGCTTCCATCACGTGGATCTGTCCGAAGCGCTCGGCATCTTCATGCGCGACTTCGGCGGCTTCGGCGGATTCGAGGAGCTGTTCGGCGGGCGCGGCGGCGGTGGGCCACGCAGTGGCGCCGACGTCAAGATCACGATGCCGCTCACGCTCGCCGAGGTGTCGACGGGCGTCGAGAAGAAGATCAACATCAAGATTCTCGATCCGTGCGACCACTGCGACGGCAACGGCGCGGAACCGGGATCCAAGCCGCAGACCTGCACGACGTGCTCGGGCAGCGGCGAAGTGCGACGCGCCCAGCGATCGTTCTTCGGGCAATTCGTCACCGTCGCGCCCTGTCCCACCTGCCGCGGCGAGGGACGCATCATCTCATCGCCGTGCAAGAAGTGCCGTGGCGAAGGCCGCATTCGTGCCGACAAGGAGCTGTCGGTCAAGATTCCGGCGGGCGTCGCGACCGGTCAGTACATGACGCTGCGCGGCGTCGGCAACGCCGGCTCGCGGGGTGCGCCGCGCGGCGACGTGCACGTCATGTTCGAGGTCGCGGACGACTCCCGCTTCGAGCGCGACGGTGAAGACCTCTACACGGAAGTGCTCGTCACGTACAGCCAGCTCGTGCTCGGCGCCGAGGTGAGCGTGCCGGCGGTCCACGGTCATTCGATGTTGACGGTGCCGGCGGGCACGCAGAGCGGTCACGTCTTTCATTTGCGAGGCCGCGGACTGCCGCGGGTGAACGCCGGCGGCAACGGCGACCTCCATGTGCGCGTTCAGCTCTGGACTCCCGAGCGGATCACCGACGAGGAGCGACAGCTCGTCGCGCGACTCGGCGAGCTGCAGCCGGGCGTTCCGGCCGATGGCCGCGGCAAGGGCTTCTGGGCGAAGATGAAAGAAGCCCTCGGCGCGTGACCAACGCCGAGCGCGGCGATGGTGGATGGACCATCGTTCGCGTCGCACCTGGCTCGCATCCCGACGCCGTCGCCGCCGCCCTGTTCGCCGCCGGCGCGCAGGGACTGCAGGAGATCGGCGGCTCGATCGTCACGCACGCGCCCACTGCGTCGGATGCCGCTGCCTTCGAGCGCGCCGCGATGGCGGCAAGTCCGGATGCGCGAGTCGAAACCGAACCGCTTCCGACCGTCGACTGGTCCGAGGAGTGGAAGCGCGGCCTCCACGTGCAGCGGCTCGGCGCGCTGTTCATCGCACCGCCATGGCTGGCCGACGGCCTCGATCCCGCGCACACGATCGTCATCGATCCCGGAATGGCGTTCGGCACCGGTGAGCATGCGACGACACGCGGCGTCGTCCGACTGCTGCAGCGAGTGATCGCGGCCGGCGATCGCGTCGCCGACCTGGGAGCGGGAAGCGCGGTGCTGGCCATCGCCGCGGCGAAGCTCGGCGCGTCGCACGTCGCCGCGATCGAGATCGACCACGACGCGATCGGCAACGCGGAGGAGAACGTGGTGAGGAACCACGCGGCGGACCGCGTGGTCGTCATCGAGGGTGACGCGGCGACGTTGTTGCCGCTCGTCGCTCCGGTGAACGTCATCACGGCGAACATCATCTCGTCGGTGTTGATCGACCTCTTGCCGCTGATGGCAAGCGCGCTCGCCGCGGGTGGGCGCGCCATTCTGAGCGGCATCCTGACCGACGAGCGCGACATGATGGTGCGCGCTCTCGAGGAAAGTGGTTGGCGAATCGAAGCGGAAGACCGCGAGGAGAACTGGTGGAGCGCGACGGTCGCGGTCACGTAGCGACGTTTCTCACGTCCGCCGCGATCGACGCCGGCTCATCGACCGAGCTGAACGAGGCGGCAGCGCATCACGCACACGTCAAGCGCCTCGCGGTGGGTGATCGCGTGCGACTGACCGACGGCGGGGGACGCGTCGGTCTGGGGACGATCGCGACCGTTGGGCGCGCGACGCTGACGGTCGACGTGCGAGAGGTTTCGACGGTGCCCCCTCCGCGGCCGATCCATCTGCGCGCGCCCGTGGCGGATCGAGAGCGAATGCTCTGGCTGGCGGAGAAAGCGGCCGAATTGGGTGTGGCCAGCTGGCAGGCGGTGCGATTCAAGCGATCGGCGAGCGTCTCGCCGCGCGGCGAAGGCCCGGCGTTTCTGGAGAAGCTCCGCGCGAGAATGATCGCGGCCGTCGAGCAGTCCGCTGGAGCGTGGCTTCCCTCCATTCTGCCGGACACCGTTCCCGGCGAGCTCGGCGTCGACGCGGCGGAGGTGCCGATTCTACTCGACCGAGAAGGGGTGCCGTTGTCGTCACTGGTGAGCCTACCTTCCACCGGCGCGCCCGTGATCCTCCTGGGACCCGAGGGCGGGTTGGAATCCGGCGAGATCGCGGAGCTCGAGGCGGCCGGATGGCGACGCGCGTCGCTGGCCGGGACGACGCTTCGATTCGAGACGGCGGGCGTCGCCGCGGTCGCGGTGTGTCGCGCGCTCATGGGGTTCACCGGAGGGACGAATGGCTGACGACTGTCTGTTCTGTCGCATCATCCGGCGGGAGATTCCATCGCCGCTCATCTACGAGGCGCCGGATTGCGTCGCGTTTCGCGACATCAACCCACAGGCGCCCACGCACGCGCTGGTCGTCCCGAAGCGGCATATCGCGTCGCTCAACGAGGCCGGCGACGCGAACCTTCTCGGCCAGCTGCTCCTGGCCGCCGCGCAGATCGCCAAGCAGGAAGGCATCGCTGAGTCTGGGTACCGGACCGTGATCAATACCAACGCGCACGCCGGGCAGGCGGTGTTTCACATCCACGTGCACGTCATCGGCGGGCGCGAAATGCACTGGCCGCCGGGGTAGGTCCCACCTCGAAACGCTCCCAGGAACCGGCGCGTCCGACGCGGCGTATCTATTTCTTGACAGCCGTTCAAGTCGGTACATAAGATAAGTGCCGTAATACACTTACCCGGCGCGCCGCCGCCGAACGGGAGCGAGTCAGTTTGTCAGAAGTCATCATCCACGACGATGAGAACTTCGAGCGGGCTCTCAAGCGCTTCAAGAAGAAGTGCGAGAAGGCCGGCATTCTCTCGGACCTTCGGAGACACCGGCACTACGAGAAGCCGAGCGAGCGTCGAAAGCGGAAGATGAACGCCGCCATTCGGAAGAATCGCCGCAGCCGTCATTAGAATTAGGCATGACGCAGCTGCTCGCGCGCATCCAAGCCGACCTGACGACGGCGCGCAAAGCGCAGGACAAGCCCAAAGTTCTCCTCCTGGGCACGATCATCTCCGACATGAAAAATCGGGAGATCGAGCTCAAGCGCGACCTGAACGACGACGATGTGATCGAGGTCCTGCGTCGCGGCATCAAGCGCCGCCGCGAATCCATCGAGATGTACGACAAGGGCAACCGCGCCGACCTCGCCGCCACCGAGCGGAACGAGGTCGAGGCGTTGAGCGCGTATCTCCCGGCCGGAGTCAGCGACGACGAGATCCGGGGTGCCGTGGTCGCGGCCATCGAAGGCGGCGCGACCAACGTCGGCGCGGTCATGGGCAAGGTGATGTCCCAGTTCAAGGGACGGGCGGAGGGCGGCACGATCAACAGGATCGTCCGCGAGGAGCTGGCCGCGCGAACGCCGCGGCCGGCCTGAGGAGTCGAGCGACGGACGAGCGAGGACACTGGGGATGAACGCGCACGCCCTCGCCGTGCTCGAGTTCCCGCGCGCGCTCGACGTGGTTGCCGGATTTGCGACGTCGGACTTGGGCGCCGCGAGCGTGCGCGCCCGCACGCCGACGACCGATGCCGACAGCCTCGGCCGCGAGCACGGTCGCGTTACCGCGATGCGCGACGCGTTGCAAGGTGACGACCCGTGGCGGCCCGATCCGATCCCCGACCTGACGTCGGCGCTCACGCGACTGCGCGTGCTCGGCAGCACGTGGACGGGGCAGGAACTGATGGCGGCGGCGACGCTCCTCCGCTCGTCGCGCCGAACGCAGACGCGTTTGCGCGATCCAAGACGCTCGGCGATCGCGCGCGCCATGCTCGCGCCGCTCGTCGATGCCCTCATCTCGGCGCCCCAGATCGAGCAGCGCATTGAGAAGACCATCCTCGACGACGGCACGGTCAAGGATGACGCATCCGCGCTGCTGCGCCGGATTCGTCGCGATCTGCGCGCGGCCCAAGGCGAGTTGATCCGGTTGCTCGAGCGCGAGATGGAGCGCCTCGATGCGCACCACCGCGTGCCCGACAGCTCGGTGACGATGCGCAACGGTCGGTACGTCATTCCCGTCCGCCGCGAGGCGCGCTCGATCGCCGGGGGAATCGTGCACGACACCTCGGCGTCGGGAGCGACGCTGTTCGTGGAGCCGCCGGCCGCCGTCGAGTTCGGGAACCGGATGCGCGAGCTCGAGTCCGACGAGATCGAGGAGGTCGATCGAATCCTGCTCGAGCTCACCGACGAGCTGCGGCCCCGGCGCGACGAGATGGTCGCGACGCTCGGCGCGATGGTCGAGCTCGATTCGCTCTTTGCGCGCGCCCAGTTCGCCCTCAAGTACGCGTGCTCGCCGGCGACTCTCGTCCCGTCGCGCAACGGATTCGACATCCGCAACGGGCGGCACCCGCTGCTCCTCGCGCAGGGCGCCGCCGTCGTTCCGTTCGATCTGGCGATGGACGCCGCCGAACGAACGCTGCTCGTCTCCGGACCGAACACCGGCGGAAAGACGGTGCTCCTCAAAGCGCTGGGGCTCATCTCGGCGCTGTCGCAGGCCGGCATTCCCGCGCCGGTCGGCCCGGAGAGCCGTGTCCCGATCTTCGATGACGCGTTCGCCGACGTCGGCGACGAGCAGTCCATTCAGGCGAGCTTGTCGACGTTCAGCGCGCACCTGAAGAACCTGGCCGAGATCCTCCGGCTCTCCACCGCGGATTCGCTCGTCGTGATCGACGAGCTCGGATCGGGCACGGATCCCCTCGAAGGCGCGGCGCTCGGCTGGGCGGTGCTCGAGGAGCTCACGAATCGCGGGACGATGACCGTGGCGACCACGCACTTGGGGACGCTCAAGGAATTGGCGACGCAGGTCAGCGGCGTGGTGAACGCGTCGCTGCAGTTCGATGCCGTGGCGCTGGCTCCGACGTACCGGCTGGTGAAGGGAATTCCGGGCCGGTCGTACGGCATCTCGATCGCCCGGCGGCTCGAGTTGCCGGCCGCCGTCGTTGCGCGGGCGGAAGAGCGACTTCCCCAGCAGGAGCGTGACGTCGCCGCGCTCATCGAGAAGCTCGAGGCGCGCGAGGAGGAGCTTGCGACGCGCGAGCGCGAGACCGCCGCCATTCTCGACGACGCGCGCCGCCGCATCGCCGACGTCGCCAAGCGGGAGCGCGCCGTCCGCGAGCGCGAGCGCGTCGCGGAGAAAACGTCGCGGCAGGACGCGCGGCGCTATCTGCTCGACGCGCGCGCCGAGATCGACCGCACGATCAAGGACCTCAAGGCGCGCGCCGTCGCGGACGTCGAGGATGCCGGTCGCGAGGCGCGACAGCGCGCCGAGGAGTTGGCCGCGAAGCAGAGCGCCGAGTTGGACCGCCTCGAGCGCGAGGAGGCGAACGTCCAGCGACGCGCCGCCGGCGCCGTGCCCCGGTCCAAGGAGCCCGTCGCGCAGGGGGATGCCGTCGAGGTCACCACGCTTGGCGGGAAGGTGGGCCGCGTGCTCGAGCTCCGCGACGGCGACGCGGTCGTAGCCGTCGGCGGGATCAAGGTGACGGTGCCACAAAAGGCGCTGGTACGCAGCGAGCAGGCGCCGGTGTCGGAAACCGCTGTCGCCTGGACAGGTGATCTCCCGGAAGTGCACGTTCCGACCGAGATCGATCTGCGTGGAATGCGACCCGATGAAGCGGAGGCCGTGGTGCTGCAAGCGCTCGATGCCGCCGTGCGCGCCGATCTGCGCAGCTTGCGCATCATCCACGGCAAGGGAACGGGCGCGCTCCGCGAGCGCGTCGCCGAGATGCTTCAGAAAGACACTCGCGTCCGTGGCTTTCGCCCCGGCGCGTGGAACGAGGGCGGCGCCGGCGTGACCTTCGCGGAGTTCGCGTGATCCGCGACGACGTGATCGAGCGCGTCCGGGCGGAGGCGGACATCGTCTCGATCGTCGGCGAGTACGTGAAGCTCAAGCGGGTGGGGAACAGCTTTCGCGGTCCCTGTCCCTTTCACCACGGTAAAGACAACAACTTTTCCGTCACGACGCGCGGTGGGTACAAGTGCTTCGTGTGTGGTGAAGCCGGCGACGTCTTCACCTTCGTGCAGAAGCACCTCGGTCTGGAGTTCGTGGAGGCGGTGAAGTTGATCGGCGCGAAGGCCGGCGTCGAAGTGCCCGAGACGTCCGCGCGCAACGACGACCGCGACGCGCGCGAGCCGTTGTGGGAGGTCAACGCGACCGCCGCCGACCTGTTTCGGACTCAGCTCTGGGAGTCGCCGGCGGGCGCGGTCGCGCGCGACTACCTCGAGTCGCGCGGCATCGCACGCGACGCGGCGGACCGGTTCGGGCTGGGATATGCACCGCGCGACCTGACCGTCATGCGCGCCGGCCTCGAGGCGTTGGGGTTCGACGTGGCGAGGCAGATCGCCGCCGGTCTCCTCGTCGTCCGCGAAGACCGGCCTGAACCGCGGCCCAGATTCCGCGACCGCCTCATGTTTCCGATCGCCGATGTGACCGGCCACGTCGTCGGATTCGGCGGACGCGTGCTCGGTGACGGGGAACCCAAGTATCTCAACTCCGCGGAATCTGAGGTCTTCTCCAAGCGCAGCCTGCTCTACGGACTCAACTGGGCGAAGCAATCGATTCGCAAGGCGGAACGACTGGTCATCGTCGAGGGATACTTCGACGTAATACGGTTGATGCTCGCCGGCATCGCCGAAGTCGTGGCGCCGTTGGGAACCGCCCTCACCGAACAGCAGGCCACGCTCATTCGCAAGTACACGAAGCACGTGTTCCTCCTCTACGACAGCGACCAGGCGGGTCTCAAGGCGACCTTTCGCGCCGGCGACATGCTGCTCGCGAACGACATCTCCGTGCGCGTCATCTCGCTGCCCGACGGCGAAGATCCGGATACCTTCGTCGCGAAGGTGGGTGCCGAGGGGTTCGAGCGAGCCGCGAGCGCCTCGGTGGACGTGTTCGATCGGAAGATTCAGATCCTCGAACGGAGCGGCTGGTTCACCGACCTCCGCCGAAAGCGCGAGGCGTTGGACAAACTGCTGCCCACGATCCGCGTGACGTCCGACCGGCTCACCCGCGACCTCTACATCGCGCGAACGACCGAGGTCGCGGGCATCTCCCGCGAGATGCTGCATCGCGAGTTGGAGACTCGGCCTCGCGGCGCTCGCGAGCCGGCCGAGACGGGTGCCGCGCCCGAGGGGACATCGAGGCCTGTGCGAGCAGGTCCGGATCGGCGCGCGAACCATCCTCAGCGCGGCTCCCGCGCCGAGCGAGAGTTGGTGCGCGTTCTGCTGCACCGGAGACGGTATGTGGAGCCGGTCGCCGAACGGATCGAGGCCGAACGCTTTGCCGATCCCTCGGCGGCGGCCATCTTCAGTCAGCTGACCGCGGGCGATCCGGAGGCGACGGTCGACGAGCTGGCAGCAAACCTCGACGAGGAGGCCATCGACCTGCTTCAGGAGCTCATGGGCGAGACGGGCGGACTCGATCAGCCGGAGGGAACGCTGGACGCGAACATCAAGGCGCTCCTGTCGCGGCCGATCGATGAACGCCTCGCCGAGATCGATCGGCTCCTTCCGCTCGCCGACTCGGACCAGAAGGACGAACTGATTCGTGAAAAGGGCCGGCTGGTCGAGGAGAACAAAGCCCTTGGCCGATCCCGCTGGAAGTCGTTCAATTCACCTCGACCCTGATCGTTTCAACTCCCCCAACTGGAGGGCTCGTGCACCCAGACGTTGCTGCGCTGTTGGCCGTGCAAGACGAGGACGTGGCGATTCACGACTTGGAGACGCGGCTCGCCGAGCTGATGCCGCGCCTCGACGCCATGGCCCGTGACCGCGACCGGGCGATCGCCGCGCTGCAGCAGGCGCGAAAGTCGGCCGAATCGGAGGAGCGCCGGCGGGCCGACGTCGCGGCGCGCGTGTCGCAGCACCGGGCGTTGCAGGAGAAGAACCAGACGGCGCTCAACAGTGTGACGTCGATGCGCGAGGCCACGGCAGCCACCGCGCAGCTCGAGCAGGCCAAGCGGATGATCGACGAGGACGAGCGAGAGCTCTCGGCGATCGGACAGCGCCTGATGGAAGCGAACCGGTTGGTGACCGATCGCGAGCGCGTCGCCGGCGATCTGGAAACGGCGCAGACGCAGGCGAAGGAATCGCTGTCGGTGGACCAGCAGGACCTCGAGCAGCGGCTGGCCGATGCCCGCCGCATCCGCGACGAGAAGGCGAAGCAAGTGCCGCGCACCCTGCTGTCGCGCTACGACCGGATCCGCTCGCGCAAGCGCGTTCTCGCCGTCTTTCCGCTGCGCGGGCATTCGTGCGGGCACTGCGACACCATGATTCCATTGCAACGCCGGAGCATCATGTCGGGGACGGGCGCGACGGAGATCTGCGAGGGATGCGGCGTGATGTTGTACGCGGTGGATTGATGGTTGTTGGGGGTGAGCGCGCTACCTAGCTTTCGCGCGTGACCACCACTGCCGTCAGCGATCGTCCGCGCGCACGCTGGCTCCTTCCCGCCGAGCCGGATGCGGCCGCGGTCGAACGTCTTCAGCAGGAGCTGCACCTCCCCTGGGCGATCTGCCGGCTGCTCGCCACGCGCGGGCTCGAAGCGCCGGACGACGCGAAGGCCTTTCTCCGTCCGCGCCTCGATCACCTGCACGAGCCCGCGAGCCTCGCCGATCTGGATCGCGCCGTCGAACGGCTCGTGCGCGCGCTGCGCGAGGGCGAGACTATTCTCGTCCACGGCGACTACGACGTCGACGGCATCTGCTCGACGACGCTCATGGTGCGAACGCTCCGCGCGCTGGGCGGCAACGCCGTACCGTTCATCCCGCAGCGTCTGAAGGATGGGTATGATCTGAGCGCCGCCGGCGTGCGCGCCGCGAAAGACGCGGGCGCCACGCTCGTCGTGACGTGCGACTGCGGCACGAGCGCGCACGCGCCCATCACCGACCTTCAGTCGGCGGGCATCGACGTCATCGTCACCGACCACCATCTGCCGGGTGGACCGCTGCCCGCGGCGTTCGCCGTGCTCAACCCCAAGCGGCCGGGGTGCCCTTCGCCCGACAAGGATCTCGCGGCGGTGGGCGTGGCGTTCAAGCTCGCGCTCGCGCTGACGCGCGCCGTGGGCGGGAACGAGAACGTCGTCTACAGCATGCTCGATCTCGTCGCCCTCGCGACCGTCGCCGACGTCGCGCCGCTGCGAGGCGAGAATCGCGTGCTGGTGCGGTATGGCCTCAAGCTCCTCAACGATCCGCGACGGCCCGGCGTGCGCGCGATGATTCGCGCCGCGGGGCTCGAGGGACGCGCGCTCACCGCCGGACGCATCGGCTTCATTCTCGCGCCGCGGCTCAACGCAGCCGGCCGCCTCGGCAACGCGCTGCGCGGCGTCGAGCTGATGCTCGCCGAGAGCGACGCCGTGGCCAACCCGATCGCGCGCGAGCTGGAGGAGCTCAACGTCACGCGCCAGGAGATCGATCGCGCCACGCTCGAGCGCGCGCGCGAGCTCGTGCTCCAGATGGATCTCTCGTCCACCTACGGCATCGTCCTCGCCGAAGAGGGATGGCATCCGGGCGTCATCGGCATCGTGGCGTCTCGGATCGTCGAGGAGTTCGGCCGTCCCACGGTGCTGGTCGCCCTCGAGGGCGGAGAAGGGAAGGGCTCCGGGCGATCGATCAGCGTGTTCGATCTTCATGCCGGGCTGGCGCAGTGTCGGGATCTGTTGACTCGCTTCGGCGGACACCGTTCGGCGGCAGGCGTCACCCTCGCGGCTGAACGCGTTCCGGAGTTCGCCGCCCGCTTCAACGAGGTCGCGGCATCGCAGCTCACACAGGACGACCTGGTGCCGGAGCTGCGGGTCGATCTCGAGCTGCCCTTCGATCGCGCCGATGCGGAGCTCGAAACGCTGCTGCGGTACATGGAGCCGTGCGGGATGGGAAATCCGTCGCCGTTGTTCGTCGCGCGGGGTGTCACCGTGGCCGCGCCGCCGCGAGTCGTCGGCAAGGACGGCCTCAAGCTCGTCCTCAAGGCGAACGGCCGGGAGCTCGTCGCGCTCGGGTGGGGCATGGCTCCGCGCGCTCCGGAGGTCGAGGCGGGGGCGACGATCGACATCGCCTTTCGACTCGAGCTCGACGAATACCGCGGCGAGACCAGGCTTCAGGCGCGGCTCGCCGACTTCCGCGGGTAGCTCGTGCGCATCGTCGCGGGACGGTGGCGTGGACGACGGATCGGCGCGCCTCGCGACGAACGCGTGCGTCCGACGGGCGACCGCGTGCGCGAAGCGTGGATGAGCATCATGAATCCGTGGCTCCCTGGCGCGAAGGTCCTCGATCTTTACGCCGGGTCCGGCGCACTCGGATTCGAGGCGCTGTCGCGCGGCGCGGCGCAGGTGGACTTCGTCGAGATCGCGCCGGCCAGTCTCGCCGCGTTGCGGGCGAACGCCGAGTCGCTCGAGGCTGGACCGGCGGCCGTCATCCACCGCGCTGACGCTCTCCGGTTCATCGAGCGCTTGGAGCCCCACGCCTACGACGTCGCCTTCGCCGACCCGCCGTACGATCAGGACCAGGCAGCCAAAGTCGCCGAGCAATGGCTGGAACGTCCGTTCGCCGGCGTGCTGGGTATCGAGCACCGCGCCGGCGAGACGCTTCCCGGAGACGGCGACCGGCGCAAGTACGGGAACACGGTCATCACCTTCTACTGGGAGGACCGGTGACGCGCCGGGTGGCGACTCCGGCGCCCGGGGCTTGTATAGTTCCCTTTCCACCCTCGCGGTCATCCACGGACCTCACTTTCACCACCGCCTCTCGTGCGCACAGCGATCTATGCAGGCAGCTTCGATCCGATCACGCGCGGACACGAAGACCTCATCCATCGCAGCCTGGAATTCGTCGATCGCCTGATCGTGGCCGTGGCGACGAACGCGGCCAAGTCGCCGCTGTTCTCGGTGGAGGAGCGGGTCGAGCTCATTCGCGCGACGGTCGCCGGTGAGTCGCGAGTGGAGGTGCTCAGCTTCACCGGCCTCCTGGTGGAGTTCGCGGCGCGCGAAAAGGCCAACCTGCTCATTCGCGGGCTGCGCGCGGTCAGCGATTTCGAATATGAGTATCAGATGGCGCTCATGAATCGCCACCTGTCGCCGCGCCTCGAGACCGTGTACATGGTGCCGTCGCTCGAGACGACGTACATCAGTGCGAGCCTCGTCCGCGAGATCGCGCGCTTCGGTGGCGATCTCTCGAGTCTCGTTCACCCCGCGGTGGCGACGGCGCTGCGCGCTCGAAACGCGCGGACATGACCTTTCTGGCGGGCGTTCAGGCCCGCGCCGCGGCAGTCCGACGGTCGATCGTTTTTCCGGAAACGGCCGACGAACGGGCGCGGGCCGCCATCGGCGAGTTGGCGCGAAGGGGTCTGGTGCGCCCGGTGGCCATCCTCGATCCCGGCGCCCCCCAGACGCACGCCGCGGTTCGCGCACTCGGCGTCGACGTCCGCGAGCCGGGCGCCGATCCCTTCACTCCGGCGGCGGCGACCCGGCTGTGGGAGCGGCGCGAGGGCAAGCTCACAAAGGAGCAGGCGCTCGAGCTTCTCCACACGCCGCTCTTCTTCGCGGACGCGATGGTCGCCGACGGCCAGGCTGACGGCTGCGTGGCCGGTGCCGTCCACACGACCGGCGACGTGCTCAAGGCCGCGCTTTGGACGGTTGGTCCGGCGGACGGCGTTCGGACCGTCTCGAGCGCGTTCTACATGGTGGTGCCGCCCTTTCGAGGCGACGCCCCCGAAGTCCTGACGTTCACCGACTGCGCCGTCGTCAGGTATCCCACTGCCACGCAGCTCGCCGACATCGCCATTGCTGCGGCCGCCGACCGGAGGCGGATCGTCGGCGACGAGCCGTACGTCGCGTTTCTGTCCTTCAGCACGCGCGGGAGCGCCGAAGGGCCGTCGGTCGACGCCGTCCGCGCCGCCGTCGCGGAGGTTCGGGCGCGTGCGCCTCACCTCGCCGTGGACGGAGAATTGCAAGGCGATGCAGCGCTCGCCAGCCTGGTGGCCACCCGGAAGGCACCGGGCAGCCCTGTTGCGGGCCGGGCGAACGTGTTGGTGTTCCCCTCGCTCGACGCGGGAAACATCGCGTACAAGCTGGTGCAGCGACTCGCCGGCGCGAGCGCCATCGGTCCCATCGTGCAGGGACTGCGGCGACCGTGCAGTGATCTCTCGCGCGGCGCGGTGGTGGATGACATTATCAATGTGGCTGCCATTACCGCGCTGCAGAGCGTCGCGGTGGCAACGAACGAGTCCCGCTAGGAGAACGACATGAGCTTCTCGATCAAGAAGGAGGCAGAGGTGGTCGTGGTGGATGTGGAGGGCCAACTGATCGTGGGCAACCGGCAGGAGCTCAAACAGAAGGTGCTCGATGAGCTCGAGCGCGGCGAAAAGAAGTTTCTGATCGATTTCTCCCAGACGGGCTACATCGACAGCTCCGGCCTCGGTGTGCTCGTGTCGCTGTCGAAGAAGATCCGCGAGCAGGGCGGGGAGCTCCGACTGGCGAACCTGAACGACGATCTCAAAACCCTGTTCGAGCTCACGAAGCTCGACACCCTGTTCCAGATTGCAGACACGCGCGACCGCGCGTTGCAGAGTTTCTGAGCCCCTGCGCTCCTGAACCCCAGAGTCGTCCGCGCCCCAGAGTCCCCTGCTGAGTTCCCTGCGCTCCACATCCTGCCTGCTCGCGTGAGCGATCCACACGGGCACCGGCGACACGGCGCGACGCGGCCGTGTCTCGCCGGTGCCCGCGACTCTAGCATTCACGAATGTCCCCCCCAGCCGCGCTAGACGAACACGATCCGTCCGGCGGAGACTCCGTCCGCGTCGTCGAAGTCGAGATCCCGAGCGACGTCCGCCTCATCGAGCGCGTCGTGGAGCTCGTGCGACGCGAGTGTGAGGTGATGGGTTTCACCGCCCGCCAGATCCGGTTGAACGTTCCCGTCGCCCTCACGGAAGCCGTGTCCAACGCCATCCTCCGTGGCAATCGTGACGACCCCGCGAAGCACGTCCACGTGCGCGCAGAGGTACGACACGAGCGTCTCGTCGTCGAGATCGAGGATGAAGGCGACGGCTTCGACGTCGACGCCTCGTGCGTCGATCCCACCACGCCCGACCAGATCGGCCGCGAAGAGGGCCGCGGCCTGTACCTGATGCGCAAGCTGATGGACACCGTGGAGCGCGTCGACGCGCCACGCGGCAGCGTCGTTCGAATGACACTCCATCGAGAATGAGCGATCTGGCGGGGGTGCTCACCGCGTTCCACAACGCGACGCAATGCGACGCCGGCGTTTGGCTTCAGCCAAAGTCCGGCGACGCGCTGCCCACGCTCGACGCGTCGACGGAACACGCCCCCGCGCTCACGTCCTTTCCGTCAGCCGGCGATGGCCTGCGAACGGTCGCGACCGATGACGGCGACGTGATCGTCGCCGCGGTGCCCGGCCCACGCCGCGCCTGGCTGGCGCTCGGCCCATGTCATACGCCGGGCATCGATCTGCACGGGTACATGAGCTTCCTGCTGCCCGTCGTCGCGCAGTACCTCCAGTCGGCGCTCGAGGTCGAGCACGCGGCGAACGAGCTCGCCGAGCGCTACGAAGAGATCAACCTCCTCTACACGATCAGCGAGATTCTCGGCCGGACCGTCGCGCTCGACGAAGCCACGAAGACCATTCTGGGCGAGGTCTCGGAGACGGTCGGCGCCCGCCGCGCGTCGGTGCTCGTCTACGAGCGCGCGACGAATACGCTCCGCGCCGTGGCCGCGCTCGGCGTCGAGCCCGGCGAGGTTCCGCCGATCGCCGTCGACGATCCGTGCAGCGTCAGCGCGCGCGTCTTTCGCGATCAACACCCGATGATCGCCGAGCCGGATCAGCTACTCTGTCCGGCCGAAGCGAGCTATCGTCGCGGCGCGATGTTGTCCGTGCCCATCATGTGGACCGCCCCCGCGCCGCGCGGCGCCGAGCCGCTCGGCGTCGTCAACCTGTCGGACCGGCGCTCCGGACAGGCGTTCACGGCGGGCGATCTGAAGCTCATCGCGGCGATCGCGACGCAGATCGGCACGGCGATTCAGAACACGCGCCTCGTGCGCGCGTCGGTGGACCAGCAGCGGCTGTCCCACGAGATGCAGCTCGCGCACGACCTGCAGATGAAGTTGTTGCCGAACAATTCCGTCGTGGCGCCGGAGGCGGTCGTCGCGGCGCGCGTCGCGCCGGCCGAGAGCGTCGGCGGCGACTTCTACAATCTGTTCCGCCTGGGCGGCGGTAAGACCGGCGTGATGATCGGCGACGTCTCCGGTCACGGCTACCAGGCGGCGCTGATCATGGCGCTGACGATGAGCGCCGCCGCGATCCACTCGCAGACGACGATCGATCCGGGCGAGATGCTGCACGCGCTCATGACGACGCTGCGCGACGAGCTCGAGATGACCGAGATGTTCATTTCGTGCTTCTACGCCGTCATCGATCCGTGGGCCGGCGAGGTGCGCTACGCGAATACCGGGCATCCGCACGCGTTTCTGCTCGCCGAAGGCAAGGACTTCGAGCGACTCGCGGCAAGCGACCCTCCCCTCGGCATGGACGAGCGCCAGCCGGTGACGCTCGTGCGGCCGTGGCATGCGGGCCGCGATCTGCTGGTGCTCTTCACCGACGGCGTGAGCGATGCGCGGAATCGCATCGGCGACCGTCTGGGCGAGGAGCGCGTGCTCGAGACCGTGCGCGCACACCGCCGCGAACCGCCCTCGGAGATACTCGACACGGTGGTGGCCATGCTGGAGCAGCACACGCAGGCCTCGCGCCGACGCGACGACTTGACGCTGGTTTTCGTCCGCAGCTGAGACGACCGGTATCCCGCGCGCCTATGTCATCCCGAGCGCAGCGAGGGATCTGCAGCGCGAGTCTCGCGTGAAACCTCCGGTCCGAAAGAGCCTCGGCCAGCACTTTCTCAACGATCGTCGCATTCTCGAGCGCATCGCCGACACGCTCGAGCTGCGCGGCACCGAGACCGTCATTGAGATCGGGCCGGGGCGAGGAGGACTCACCGACGTTCTCGCGCCCCGCGCCGGCCGGCTCATCGCCGTCGAAATCGATCGGGCGCTCGCCGCGCTGCTGCGCAAGCGCTACGCCGAGACGAAGTCGGTCGAGATCGTCGAAGCCGACGTGCTCGACGTGAACCTCGGGGAGCTTGCGGGCGGGCCGTTCCGGCTCGTCGGCAACGTGCCGTACTACATCACGACGCCCATCCTCTTTCATGCGCTCGAGCGGCCGCGGCCCGAGCGAGCGGTGTACCTCGTCCAGCGCGAGGTCGCCGACCGGATCGTCGCCGCGCCCGGGTCGAAGGAGTACGGCGCGCTCTCGGTGAACGTCCAGTCGGTTGCGACTGCGAAGGTTCTCTTCCGGGTGGCGCCGGGGTCGTTTCAGCCGCCTCCGAAAGTCGAGAGCGCCGTCGTTCGCATCGATCCCCGGGCCGATCCCGCCATTGCGCCGAGCGAGGAGCGGGATTTCCGGCGGTTCGTGCAGGACGTGTTCGGCATGCGCCGAAAACAGCTCCAGCGGATTCTCCGCACGCTCTGGGACGCGTCGCAGGAAGAAGCCGACGCGGCCATCGAGGCCTGCGGAGTCGATCCCAGCGCGCGACCCGAGACCCTGACGGCGGAGCAGTTCGCCGCCGTCTTCAGGCGACGTTAGTCAATCGCGATTCGTCAGGGCGAAGCTCAATCCCTCGAGCTCCATCGCCATGTTCACGGTCTTCACGGCGACATCGGCCGGAGCCTGAAGCTGGGTCGGCGCAAAGTTGAGAATCGCCTTGATCCCGGCCTTTACGACGCGGTCGAGTACCGCCTGGGCCTCGTCTCCCGGCACCGTCAGCACCACGATGTCGGGGTGCTCCCGTTGGATGTCGCGCTCGATCTGGGCGAAGTCGCGCACGGGGACGCCCTCCAACTTCCGGCCGACCTTCTCCGGGTTGTTGTCGTAGGCCGCGAGGATGGTGAAGCCGCGCTGTCGAAAGCCCCGGTACTGGGCCAGGGCGGCGCCGATCTTCCCCGCGCCCACGATGATCACGCGCCACTCTCGGCCAAGGCCGAGAATCTCGCGCAAACGTCCGGCGAGCTCAGGGACGGAGTAGCCCAACCCACGTTTACCGAACGATCCGAAGAACGACAGGTCCTTCCGTACCTGCGCCGACGTGGTGCCGCCCCGCCTTGCCAGCTCTTCACTCGAAATCGTCGTCAGTCCGCGATGCTCGAAGTCCTCGAGAAACCGGAGGTAAGCCGAGAGGCGCCGGACCGTGGAGTCTGCAATTCGTTTCACGGACAGGGTGCTTGTGAATTCATTCACAAGTTAAGTGAGGCACTCTGGCTGCACCAGCCGTTAAGGCGTCGTTAGTTTGCCGCCATGCCAGCCCGCGTGACGTCGGAGATCGGTCGCCTGCGCAGCGTTCTCGTCCACTCGCCCGGGCCGGAGCTCCTGGCGGTCACGCCGGCGAACCGGGCCGACTACCTCTACGACGACATCATCGAGGCCGAGTCCGCCCAACGGGAGCACCGGCGATTCATCGCCATCCTCGAACGCTTTTCGACGGTCTACGAGGTTCGGTCTCTGCTCGCCGACATCCTCGCGAACGCGGAAGCACGCGACCTGTTGATTCGCGAGACGATGGACATCGTGCCGTCCGAGCCCTTGGCGCGCGACATCAGCGAGCTCGACGCCCCGGCGTTGGTTCGGATGCTCATCGAGGGGCGGGACGAACCACCCGGGCCGATCGCCAAGGCGCTCAACGAGTACGGCTACGTCCTGCCCGCGCTGCCGAACATGTTCTTCACGCGCGACAGCTGCATCGTCGCCGACGAACACGTGCTCATCGGCTCGATGCGCTACGTGATTCGGTATACAGAGGCCATCATCATGAAGGCCCTGTTTACCCACCATCCAGCGCTGGCCAACGCCGGGATTCTCTACGATGGCGCCGCCGAACGGCGAGTGAACTACACGGTGGAGGGCGGCGACATCCATCCGCTGCGGCGCGACCTCATGGTGATCGGCTTCAGCGAGCGCTCGAGCCCGGCCGCCATCGACCAGATTGCGTCGATCTTCTTCGAGCGCACGCCGGTGAAGGACGTGATCGTCGTCGTGATGCCCAAGGAGCACAACGCGATTCACCTCGACATGATCTTCACGCAGATCGACCGCGAGTTGTGCACCGTGTACCCGCCGCACTTCATCGGACCCGAGCGACTTCCCGTGCTCCACTGGCGAAAGGGCGAGTCGACGATCCACGAGCGGCCGAACATCTTCGCGGCGCTCGCCGCGTGCGACATGCCGCTCGAGCCGGTGTTCTGCGGCGGCGAGCGCCGAAGGCTGCAGGATCGCGAACAGTGGGCGTCGGGCTGCAACTTCGTCGCGATGCGCCCGGGCGTGATTCTCTCGTACCAGCGCAACGAGGCGACGCTCCATGAGCTCCAGCGCATGGGATTCCGCGTCATCAGCGGCACGTCGTTCCTCACCGGCGAGGAGCGGCTGGCCGAAGGGGGACGCGCGGTGATTACCTTCGAGGGTGCCGAGCTCGTTCGAGCCGGCGGCGGGCCGCGCTGCATGACGATGCCGGTCCTCCGCGACGATCCCTGGTCATCCTGAGCGAATTGAAGGATCTGCCGTGTCTGCCCCGTATCGCTTGACGCTGGGTGCCACCGAGACCCCCCTCACCGTTCGCGCCGCGGACTTTCTCGCCGCGGGGCCGGCCGACGCGCAATCGCTGATCTCGTACGTCTGTCAGGCGCCGGGCGCGCCGATGCACGTCGCCGAGCACATGGCGGCGGCGCTGTTCGCCGGCCATCAGCGCTTCGCGCGCGATCTCGATGGGCGGTGGCGCCTGCGCGGCAGCGCGATCGAGACGCTCGCGCGCGCCGCCGCGACGGATCTCCGCCGGCAGTCGTACGTCGTGGTCGACGTCGAGACGACCGGCACCCGCGCCTACCACGGCGACCGCATCACCGAGATCGCGGCGGTGCGCGTCGAGGGCGGCAAAGCGACGACGGTCTTCGACACGCTCGTCAATCCGGACCGGCCGATCCCGCCGAGCATCACGGCGCTCACCAACATCAGTTGGGAGATGGTGAAGGACGCGCCGCGCTTCGCCGAGGTGTGCGACCAGTTGCTTGGCGTGCTCGAGGGGCACGTGTTCGTGGCGCACAACGCGGCCTTCGACTGGCGCTTCGTCTCGATGGAAGTGGAGCGCGCGACGCGCCGCCGGCTGGAGGGCGTGTCGCTCTGCACCGTGCGGATGACGCGCCGGCTCGCGCCCGAGATCCGGCGTCGCAACCTCGATGCGGTCGCCGCCTATTATGGAATCGACATCACGGCGCGCCATCGCGCCGGCGGCGACGCGATGGCCACGGCGCACGTGCTGCTTCGCCTGCTCAAGGCCGCGCGCGCCCACGGCTGCAACACACTCGACGACGTGCAGCGGGTGCTGGCGCAGCGCACCTCGAAGCGCCGCCGGCGACGGCCACCGGCGCTTCCGCACTCCGCCTCCGACGACAGCTGGGCATGATCCCGCAACCGCTCGTCGAGTCGCGCACGCTCGGCCGCTGGCGCATCCACGCGATCCAGGCCGGAGGAATGAAGTTGGATGGCGGGGCCATGTTCGGCGTCGTGCCCAAGACGCTCTGGCAAAGGCGACTCCCGGCCGACGAGAGCAATCGCTGCCAGTTCGGAATGCGCTGCCTGCTCGTCGAGCACGACGTCGGCCTGATCCTCATCGACACGGGAGCGGGCAACAAGGAAGACCCGAAGTTCTACGACATTTATGGCATTGAGAACCCGGGTCAGCCGACACTGCTCGAGGAGGGCATTCGCGCGGCCGGGTTCACGCCGGACGACGTGACGCTGGTGATCAACAGCCACCTGCACTTCGATCACGCGGGGGGCAACACGATCAAGGACGCGACCGGAACGCGGCCGGCGCTGCCCAAGGCGCGGTACGTGATGCAGCGCGGCGAATACGAGTACGCCACGCACACGAACGAGCGCACCGCGGCGAGCTACTTTCGCCACAACTTCGTGCCGCTCGTGGAGGCGGGGCTGGTGGACTTCCTCGACGGCGAGCAGGAGATCGTGCCGGGCATTCGCGGCATTCCCACGCCGGGGCACACCCCGTTTCATCAGAGCCTGCTGATCGAGTCGGCCGGGGAGCAGGCCTTCTACATCGCCGACCTGGCGCCGACCGCCGTGCACCTGCCGCTCGCCTGGATCATGGGCTACGACGTGGAGCCGCTCGTGACGCTGGAGACCAAGCGGCGCATTCTGAAACAGGCCGTCGACGAAGACTGGCTGGTGGTCTTCGAGCACGACGCGACGACGGCCTGGGCCAAGCTCGAGCACGACGGGAAGGCATACAGGGTGCGCGCGTAGTGTGGCGAGCGCCCGCGGACTAGTACCGCAAGGCGCGGCGTAATGGCACTCTAGTCGGGAGTCCGCAGTCGGGAGTAGGAAGTCTCGAGGCCCAGTCCCGGCCGCTGCGCGGCCGGTCCACTGCAGACTCCCGACTGGTGACTCCCGACTCCCGACTCCCGACTAGAGTCTCCGCCGCCACGATTCCCGGTGTTACGCCAAAGCCACCTTGACCTAACCTCCTGACCGACCTAGCTTTACCTCACAATTCGTAAAGCGGACCGGAAGCGCGGTCCCACCCTCTGGCCCTCGGCGGTTTCGCGAGGCGTGCTACAGGAGTCCATGTCACCAGCCGGCCGTCCCCGCGAGGGGATTGCGCGGCCGATGCGGGCTCCCTCCAGAGGTCCGCTTTTTTTGTGCCCTCTAATGAGGATTTCCGTATTCAAGACACCACCAAGCGCGTACGCGTCAACCGTCAGATTCGCATCAGTCCAGTTCGTGTCATCGGGGCCGACGGTTCCCAGCTAGGCATCCTCGAAGTCGACGCCGCCCTCCGGATGGCGGAAGACCAGGGCCTGGATCTCGTTGAAGTCGCTGCCACCGCTCGCCCGCCCGTCGTTCGCATCATGGACTACGGGAAGTACAAGTTCGAGATGGCGAAGCAAGCGCGGCAGGCGAAGAAAAAGCAGCACGTGATCGAGTTGAAGGAGGTGAAGTACCGCCCCGGCATCGACGATCACGACTTCGACACGAAGACACGGCACGCGCGCCGGTTCCTCGAGGAGAAGAACAAGGTCAAGGTGACCATGATGTTCCGCGGCCGCCAAG
>Ga0326726_10000420_pt1 | contig 40094 bp, 38 predicted proteins | sample MHFenrmetagenome_2_FD_207603 | JGI IMG/M metagenome (GOLD analysis project Ga0326726, IMG submission 207603) | Lab enriched peat soil microbial communities from Michigan Hollow, Ithaca, NY, United States - MHF15MN | ecosystem: Environmental > Terrestrial > Soil > Wetlands > Peat | place: USA... | reverse complement strand
GGAGGGAAAATACTGGAAACCGTCACCAGGTTGCACTTTTCGATCTTTGCGTCACGCAGGGCAAGCTCGAATGAGGAGAGGTACTCTTTGTGCCTTCCGACACCCTTGGTGAAAAATACTTTTGTCGGGACGAATGACAAGGTGGTTTCTCCGGATAGAGGTTGAAAAATAGTCGTCAGATTGTGCAATTATAGGAAAAACGGAACGCAATCAAAACGATTTTTTTGCGCTCGCCACCTTAAAAAATTTACGCTTGCCCGCACGGATGATGATCGGCGTTTCGCTGAACTCGATGATGGCGTTGATGTCCGACACTTTCTCGTCGCCAGCCTGCACCGCGCCCTGCTGGATCATGCGCCGCGCCTCGTTTTTGGAGGGGAAGGCCTTGAGCGCCATGAGCAACTCCACCACCGGCATCGAAGCCTCCTCGAACTCGACGGTCACGAGATCGTCCGGGGCCTGCTTGTTGACGATCACCCGGTCAAAGTGCTCCTGCGCTTTCGAGGCGTCGGCCGCCGAGTAGTACTGCGCGACCACCTCGCGGGCGAGTTCGCGCTTCGTCTCGCGCGGATTGGCGGCGATCCGTTCGGCGATGGGCGCGCCGTTGCCGCTGTGATGCGGCACGAGCAGGTTCCAGTACTTTTCGATCAGCGTGTCGGGAATCGAAAGCGTGCGGCCGTACATATCCTCCGGCGTGTCGTTGAAGCAGATGGCGTTGCCGAGCGATTTGGACATCTTTTCGCTGCCGTCGGTGCCCACAAGCAGCGGCATGGTGATGCACACCTGCGGCTCGATGCCGTACTCTCGCTGGAGGTCGCGCCCCACGAGCAGGTTGAACTTCTGGTCGGTGCCGCCAAGCTCCACGTCGTTCTTGAGATGCACCGAGTCCATGCCCTGCGCGAGGGGATAGAGAAACTCGTGGATCGAGATCGGCGACTGCGAGCGGTAGCGCTTCTCGAAGTCGTCGCGCTCCAGCATCCGCGCCACCGTGTAGTGGCTGGCGAGCCGGATGACGTCGGCGAACTGCATCGCGCCCAGCCAGTCGGCGTTGTAGCAGATGGTGGTCTTTTCTGGATCGAGAATTTTGGACGCCTGCTCGAAGTAGCTCTTGCCATTTTCGCGCGCCTCTTCAGCGGTGAGCTGCGGACGGGTCTTGCTCTTGCCTGACGGGTCGCCGATCATGGCCGTGAAGTCGCCGATGATGAGGATAGCCTCGTGGCCCAGGTCCTGGAATTCACGCAACTTGCGCAGCACCACCGAGTGGCCGAGATGCAGGTCGGGGCGCGACGGATCCGCGCCGAGCTTGATCTTCAGCGGCGTGCCGGTCTTGAGGCTTTTGGTGAGCTTCTTTTCAAGCTCATCCGCGCTGATGACCTCGACGGTGTTGTTGACGATAATATCGAGCTGTTCCTTGACGGGTGGAAAATGCATGGTCACTTCTGGGGTTGTCTTCGTTTAGTATTGCTTTCTGAGTTGCTGCAACTGCCGCTCGGCGTCGCGATTCTTGATGGTCTCGCGCTTGTCGTAGAGCTTCTTGCCGCGAGCGATGCCGAGTTCTATCTTCAGCACGCCGCGCTTGTTGAAGTAGGCCTTGAGCGGAATGAGCGTCAGCCCCTTCTCGTTGATCTTCGATTGCAGACGCATGATCTCCTGCTTGTGCAACAGCAAGCGACGGCTGCGTTTCGGTTCGAGCGTGTCGAGCGTATTGTGTATGTAGGGCGTGATCTGCATGTTTTCGAGCCACACCTGGCCGTGATGGATCATGGCGTAGCTTTCGGCGAGGCTCGCCTTGCCGAGGCGCACCGACTTCACCTCGCTGCCGAGCAATTCGATGCCCGCCTCGATGGTATCGAAGATTTCAAACTCGAACCGCGCCTTCCGGTTGCTGATGGCCGTCACATACTCCGGCTTGCCTTGCTGCTTTTTTGCCAACGGATTATCTCTCTGGTTTCGTGTTCATAAGGCACATCTGACAATGTATCATCAGCAACTTTCTGTTTTTGTCATTCTGAGTCCGACGAAGTCGGGCGAAGAATCCAGAAAAGCCGCGTAAGATATTTCGTATCGGTCAATTATCGTATCACTTGAAAAAAGACTGGATTCTTCACTTCGCTTTGCTCCGTTCAGAATGACAGACCGGGGAGATTACCTACGCCTCCAGTCTCATTCATAATACTCCTTCGGGATCATGTTCCCGATGTTGAGCACAAGATAAGGGTCGAGCGCTTTTTTTACGTGCACCATTTCAATGATTCCTTCGCGACCGTACATCTGCACTAAATATTCGCTTTTGAGCTTGCCGATGCCGTGCTCCGCCGAGAGGGTGCCGCCCTTTGCGAGCACTTCGGTGACGAGCTGGCGGTAGAGCGCTTTGGCGCGGTCGAACTCCTCGCGGTTGCGCGGCAGGATGTTCAGGTGCAGGTGGGCGTTGCCGATGTGGCCGAAGATGATGTAGGTGAACCCTTCGCGGTCGCAGGCGTCGCGGTAGAGGCGGAACAGCTCGGCGAAGCGCTCGTCGGGCAGCGCCATGTCGGTGCTCACCTTGCTTTCGGACTGGCGGCTGAGCCACTCGTTGACCAGCACCGGCAGTTGATGGCGGAAGTCGCGCAACTTCTGCAACCCCTCGCCGTCGAGCGCCGCCCAGCTCTTCTCGACCGGCGAGCCGCACCGCTCCATCAGATCGAGCCACGCTTCGAGGCACCCATCCTCCCGGTCGGCGGTGGTCTCCTCCTCGAAGTAGATCGCGCCGCCCGTCTCCGCCGGTATCTCGCTATAGCGCTGACGGAGAAACTCCAGCGCCCGCCGGTCGAAAAGTTCGAGCGCTCTCGGACTGACGCCGCCGATTCCGTCTCGCGCTTCGGACACGAAAGTCAGCAGCTCCTCCTCGCTTTGGAACCAGGCGAGGCAGGCGATGACCCGCTCCGGCGCGGGTCTCAAAAGCAGCGTGGCTTCGACGATGACGCCGAGCGTGCCCTCCGAACCGATAAAAAGGTCGATGAGATCCATGCCGGGCGACGACCAGTAGCCCGCGTTGTGCTTCGAGGTCGAGGGCATCGCATACTCCGGTCGCTGGAATGACACGTGACCGGCAATCGGCAGGTCGAGGCTGAAGCGCCCCTCCGCGTCCGCGAAATATTGTCCGCGCTCGATCTCCAGCAGATCGCCCTGCGGCAGCGCGATCTTCAGCGCCTGCAAGTGGTTGCGCGTCGGGCCGTACTTCAGCGAGCGCGAGCCGCTGGAGTTGTTCGAGATGGTGCTGCCGATGAAGCAGGTTTTCTCGGTAGGATCGGGCGGGTAGAACCAGCCGGACGCCGCCGCTTTCGCCTGCACCTCCTGCAACAGCGCTCCGCCCTGCACGCGGATCAACGCTCGCTCCGAATCGAGCGGCCCCACCTCGCCGATACGGTCGAGTTTCTGCATCGCGATGACGTAATCGCCAAAAGGAATTCGCGCCCCCGTGGTGCCGGTGCCGTTGCCCGCGATGGTGTAGCGCCGTCCGTCGGCGAGCGCTTCGCGCAGGAGCGAGGCCAACTCTTCCGGCGTTTCGGGGAAATAGACGCCGGGCGTCCAGCCGTTCTTCAGGTTGCTCGTGTCTTCGAGGAAACCCGCGATGGCCGATGGTTCGCTTTTAAACTTCATCAGTCGCCGCCCTCCTGAAGGTTTTGCGGCGCAGTGCCGGTCGAGTCGGTTGGAGCTTTTGTGACGGGCTTTTTCGAGTTCAGCGAATCGTTCAGCGCCTTGACCTTCGCAATGGCCTTGACGGCTGAGGTGGCGTCACGCGGCTGGTTCTTCTCGTTGATGTAGTAGTTGATCAGCTCGCGGGCGATGGGCGCGGAGATGCTGCCGCCGAAACCGGCATTCTCCACCAGCACCGCGATGGCGATTTTCGGGTTCTCCACCGGCGCGAAGCAGATGAACCAGGCGTGATCCTTGCCGTGCGGGTTCTGTGCCGTGCCGGTCTTGCCCGCAACCGTCACGCCCGGCACCTGCGCCAAGGTGCCGGTACCCTGCAATACCACGCCCTGCATGGCCTCCTTGATGAAGCTGAAGGTCTGTTTCGAGACCGGCAGGCCTCTCGATGCGTGCTGCAACGGCACATAGATGCCGGTGCGCGTGTCGCGGTATCCACGTACCAGATGCGGCTCGTGCCAGGTGCCGTCGTTGGCGATGGTCGCGGCGTAGTTGGCGAGCTGCAACGGCGTCGCGCCAAGCTCGCCCTGGCCGATGCCGAGGCTGACGAGGTAGCCCCGAGTCCAGCGCCCTTCGCCGTAACGCTTGTTGTAGTAATCGGTTGTCGGCAAAAGGCCGCGTCTCTCGCCGGGCAGGTCGATTCCGCCCCGCTCGCCAAACCCGAACATTTTGCCGTACTCGTCCCACTTGGCGAGGCCAACCCTGAGCATGAGCTGGTAGAAGTAGATGTTGCAGGACTCGATGATCGCTTTCCTGAGATTGACGGTGCCGTGCGCCTGACCGCCGTGGCAGTGGAAAATACGTCCGCCGTAGTTCCATCCACCGGTGCAGTAAATCGTGTCATTCGGCTTGATCACCCCCTCTTCAAGTCCCGCTATCGCCAGCACCATCTTGTAGGTGGAGCCGGGCGGGTAGGCGGCCTGGACGGCGCGGTTGAAGAGCGGCTTTTCGGGCGACAGGGCAATTTCCGCCCACTCGTTTTTGCGGGTCTTGCCGTTGAGGATGTCGAGGTCGAAATCAGGTTCGCTGCAGAGCGCCAGCACGCCGCCGTCCGAAGGATCGATGGCCACGACCGCGCCCGATTTGCCTGTCGCGCGCAGCAGATTTTCGGCAAGCTGCTGGAGGCCCGCGTCGATGGTGAGATAGAGATCGTTGCCCTTGACGGACGGAAGATCGCTCTTTCCTCCGTTGTACCGCCCGACCAGCATTCCGAGCGGATTGACCAGTTCGTACCGCGCCCCCTTTTCGCCCCGGAGATCGTCTTCAAAAAAGCGTTCGAGGCCGGTAAAGCCGATCTTGTCATCCGGCGTGTACCCCTTTTCGGCAAGCGAATCGAGCTGCTCCTTGCTCACGCCGCGCAGGTAGCCGAACATGTGGGTGCCGCGGAAGAGGTCGCTGTATTTGCGTTTGTCCTCGATCTCGATGATCACGCCGGGCAAGCGCCAGATGTTCTCGCTGATACGCGCCACGACCAGCTCGTTCAGGTCGCGGTAGATAGTCGAAACGGCGAACGGGCTGTAATCCTTCGCCTCGGCAATCTTCTCGTTTAGCTCATCCGCCGGAATTTCAAGCAGATAAGCCAGGTACGGAATGCTCGACGGGCGCAGAGCCGACGGGATGATCTTGAGCGTGTAAAGCGCCCGGTTTTCAAGCACGGTCGCGCCGTTCCGGTCGATGAAGTGGCCGCGTGGCGCCTGCTCCCAAATCCTGCGGATGCTTCCCGATCTCGAACCGATGGAGTCGTTTTCAGCAAGCTGAAGCCAGGCGAGGCGTCCGGCAAGAAAGAGAAAGGCGGCGGCGATGAGAAGCGTGGTCAGCTTGGTGCCGCGACGAAGGTCGTCCATAACTCAATCCCTCAGCAGTTTCTTCAGCGCGAAGTGATAACCGAGAACGGTCAGCACCATGCTCATGAGCGTGCCGATGATGACCATCTCCGGCAGCCGGATATAGAGAGGCAGCGAGAGCGGATCGAGCATGATCGACTGAAGCAGGTTGCCCGCGATGAGCGCGGTCAGTGACGCGGAATAGAACATGCGCTTTTTCTTGACCGAAGTGGCGTGGCTCTCCTCGGGCACATGGTAGAAGCCCGCCGCGAATCCCTGCACGGTTCCGACAAGCGCCGAGAGGCCGAGGTTGCCCGAAAGCATCCCGGCGACGAGTCCGGCCCCGAAACCATAGTTGATGCCGGTTCGCTGACCCGCCGACACCGAAATGAAGGCGATGAAGATGGCCAGAATGTCTGGCGATGCGTGCAGGATGAGCAGCTTCGAGAAGAGGAAGCGCTGCGCAAGAGCGAGTATGAACGCGAGAGCTATATAGAGAAAATACTTTTTCAATTCAGGGCGGATTGTCGTTTGTTGCCGGTGATTGCCTCGTCATCGATGCGTCGCTCACTCCATTTTTGCCGGAACGTCCGGCGATTCCATCAGCTCGATTTTTTCCATCGACGGCTTCGCCAGCGAGACGAGCACCCAGGAGAGCGACGAAAAATCGACCGCCAGCCGGACATCGACACTGTAGAAGAGCTTGTCTTTCGAGATGCGGATGACCTGGCCGACCGGAATTCCCCGGCTGGCGAAGGTGCTGTAATCGGAGGTTGTCAGATATTCCCCGACGAGCAGCTTGCTGCTGACGGGCACGTGTTCCATCTTGGCCAGCCGCTCGTAGCCGTTTTGCCAGGCGAGCAGTCCGTTGGTGCGGGTGCTGTCGGAAACCACGCTGACCATGAAGTTCCGGTTGATCACCGGAAGAACTTTCGCATAGTTGGCCGTCACCTCGATCACCCGGCCAACCAGCCCGTCAGGGGTCAGCACAGCCATATCCTTCGAGACACCCTGCCGCGAACCGGCGTCGATGATGAGCATGTTGTCGGTCGCGCTGAAGCGCCGGTCAACCACGCGAGCGACTTTGAACTGGCCGCTCCACGGCGGCGCGCTGGTCACGGCGGCGTTCTGTTCGCTTGCATCACGCCGCGCCCGCTGCTCGTGCAGAAGCCGGGCAAACAGCCGCGCATTCTGCAGGAAGAGCTGCTCGTTGTCCCGCTCCAGAAAAAAAACGGAGGTGACATCGGTGAACTGTTTGGTGACGGCAGCGTTGATGGAGAGACCACGCTCGCGGATCGCATCGAGCGTCTCCTTGCGCTGAAGCTGCATGAGCATGATGGAAATGCTGCAATACAGCAGAAAATAGAGATATGCGGTATGTTTGGCGATAAAACGGAAAAAACTCGACACGTCCGTTGTCTTCCTGGTTAACACATTGAGCGCAGCCCTTGCGGCAGGTTTTCAGGGATAAGAAAAACAGCGCGGGATTTGCCTGGGCGATCTTCTTTTCGACAGTCTCAATCCGGAGCATTGGCCGGAAAATACAGTTCACGAATCGAAAATATAATAGATATACCCTCTTTTCTTCGATGAATTTTAGGCCGCTTTCAAAAACTTGTTCTCCCGTTCTTCTACCGGTATCGGGTACTACTTGAAATCCTCGTTCCACCCCGAACGCTGTCGAGTCATGACACTTTTTAAACTCGCTCCGGATTTCCATACCGCCAGTCGGAAAACCGTTTTTTTGCTTTTAAGGCTGAAATGACGATTTTCAGTTTCATGACCGGCGTCCGGTACGGGAAGAGCTGAAATCAGAGGCGAACTCCCGTCGATCCGGCCCGGCTCCCGGCATACGGGAATTCACGCCAAGATATTGCAACAACGCATGTTATTTGACAAACGCAGAAACGTTACGGATAAATTTATCGTCGTCGGAGACCGGGTGCTGATCAAGCCGAAATCCCTCGACGACAGAACCAAATCCGGCATCTACCTTCCGCCGGGCGTTCAGGAGAAGGCCAAAATCCAGAGCGGCTACGTCCTCAAGGCGGGGCCGGGCTATCCGGTTGGCCCTCCCTCCGACAACGACGAGCCTTGGAAGGAGCGCGCCGAAACGCCTCAGTACATTCCGCTTCAGGCCAAAATCGGCGATCTGGCCATCTTCGTCCAGAACAGCGCGTACGAGATCGAGTATGAGGAGGAGCGCTATCTGATCGTGCCCAATTCGGCGATCCTTCTTTTGATCAGGGAGGACGACGGCCTGGAAGAGTATCTGAGTTGACTGGCTGGAGAGGGCCGGATTCGACTCCGGCTTCCAATCCGGCTCACGCTCCTCTTCGACGGTCGAGGAGTTTTTTTTATTCATTTTTTTCTGATGAATCGATATGACGACAGCAACCGATATGCAAAACGAAATTGCGGGTCTTTCAACCGAAGAGCTGCTCCAGAGGGTGCAGGCTCTCAAAAAGGAGATGAACGCGCTCATCCTCGCCCACTACTACACCCTGCCGGAGATCCAGCAGGCGGCGGACATCGTCGGCGACAGCCTCGCGCTGGCGCGTGCGGCGGAGAAGAACTCGGCGGACGTGATCGTCTTTGCCGGGGTGTACTTCATGGCTGAGACCGCCAAGATTCTCAATCCCGGCAAGATGGTGCTCATGCCCGACACCGGCGCTGGGTGTCCCTTGGCCGACAGTTGCCCCGAGGAGGAGTTCCGCGCCTTCCGCGAGGCGCATCCGGACGCCATCGCCATCACCTACGTCAACTCGACGGCGGCCATCAAGAAGCTCTCGGACATCATCTGCACCTCGTCGAACGCCGAGCATATCGTCCGGCAAATTCCGCCGGATCAGCAAATCATCTTCGGCCCCGACCGCAACCTCGGCGCATGGCTGATGAAGCGAACCGGGCGCAACATGCTGCTCTGGCAGGGGTTCTGCTACGTGCACGAAGCCTACTCCGAGCTTTACATGATCCAGGCCAAGGCTATGTATCCGGATGCGGAGCTGATCGCCCATCCCGAGTGCCGCGAAGAGGTGCTGCGCCACGCCTCGTTTGTCGGCTCGACCTCGGCCCTGCTCGACTACACCGAAAAGAGTCCGTCGAAGAGCTTCATCGTGGCGACCGAACCGGGCATTCTCTACGAAATGGAGAAGCGCTCGCCCGGCAAGACCTTCATCCCTGCGCCTAAAGACCCCGCCAACCCGCGCAGCGTCTGCAAGCAAATGAAGCAGAACACGCTCGACAAGCTCTATCTCTGCATGGTGAACCGCGCGCCCGAGATCACCGTCGATGAGCAGCTCCGCGAAGGCGCGCTGAAATCGATCAGAAGAATGCTCGAAATGTCTGCCTGACTCCCCTGCCGGATTTCTTTGCCGGGACGCAGCTCGACGCCAGAGTCGCGGCCCGGCGAAATCCTCGCCCGTCGCAGTCCGCCTTTCTCCATATCTGCGTATCTTACCTTCGTTGGGCATGGATATGTCGCCCTCGCTTTCCAACCCCTTTCCGGAGAACTCATCATGCGCTTTCTGACCCTGCGAATCGCCGCGATGACGGCGCTTTTCTGCACCCAGCCGTTTCAGCCCGAAGCCCTTGCCTGGCACGACAAAACCCATCTCTCCGTCGCCGAAGCCGCCGGTTTCGAACTCTGGTACAGCGCCGCCGCGCCTGACGTGGCCAAGTCGAAAAGCGTGTTCGGCGCTGTCGAAAGCCCGAACCACTTCTACAACAACACCGCCAACCAGCCGGTCACTGCCGATATGGTGCTGGCTCAGGCCAGGAGTTACAACAAGCCTGCTGACAATGAGGGGCACCTGTACGGAGCGATCATCGGCGCGGTTCGGGAGTATCTGGCGGCATCGAAGAGCGGCAAATACGCAAACTATCCGCTGGTTTTCTGCGCCCACTATTGCGGCGACCTCTCCATGCCGCTGCACAACACCGCCTACGACGACTTCAACAAGGAGCGTCACAGCTTCAATGACGGCATCATCGAGAACAGCGTGCGCAACAACATAGATTACATTCAGCGCATGATGACCTTTCCGTACATCAAAAGCGAAGCCGATCTGGCAAAAGAGATCGCTGCCGTTGCGGAAACGGCTCGACTGCTTGGTATGAAGATGAGGAAGGAAAATCGTAACATGACTACCGAGGAAGCATATATCCAGGTGGCCCGAAGCGCATCGCTGTTCTGCGGCATTCTCTCCTACGCCGAACGGCAGGCCGCCTCTGCCACGCCAGTAGCGAAGGCTGTGGCTTCAACTGAATGATTGTCTGAAATTTTCACATGGCCGACAAATCCCATCTCGAAAAACTCAAAGCCGGAGTTGACGGCTGGAATCAGTGGCGCGCCGCTGAACCAGCCCTCCGACCAAACCTTCGCGAAGCCGATCTCGGCGGCGTTGAACTCAAAGGCGCAAACCTCTCGGATGCCGACCTCAACGGCGCGGTGCTTGTCAAGGCCAGGCTCTCCGGCGCTGACCTGAGCGGTGCCGATCTTCGCGGGGCCGACCTGTCGGGCGCGAAGATCGACGGCGTCAATCTCAGCCGCGGCACCATCGACACGCTCACGCGCTACGACGGCATTGAGGGGTGCGAAATCGGCGTCAACGGCATCTATTCGCCCGCCACCGACTCGGCGGCCCTCGTGCGCCTCGACCCGCCCGGCAACTCCATGCAGGGGGCCAACGCCGAAGCGGTGGTCGAGAGCCTGCGCCACGCCCGCAAACTGCACACCTTCTCGCTGATTCTGGCTGGAATCGCCACGCTTTTCATCGTCATCAAGCCCAAAACCATCACGCTGCCGTACCTTGCCGGATCGTTCAAGTTCGACGATTTCAGCTACGCCTTTCTGGCCACGATTCTCTCCGCAGCCATCATGAGCCAGGTGGCCTCCTTCATCGACTCCGCCCTGCAAGGCGCGCGCTACCTCAACGACCGCCGGGCGGCCATGATGGTAGGTCACTTTCCGTGGCTGCTCTCAAAAATCGAAAGCGACCCGGCGGGCAAGCGCCAGTCCAAAATCCTGCGCTTTTTCATGATCTTCCATCCACTGATCTACATCTACTTTTTCGTCCACTGGAGCGCCCTCGTCGGCGGCGACTGGGCAACGGTTGCCAGCCACTATCAGCAGATGCCGGTCATCTTCGGCGAATACCTCCTGCCGGTGGTCTACATCATGCTCATCCGCATCTGCATGCACATCTTCAAGCTTTCGGAAGGCTTCCAGAAACCGATCCTCTTCGATGCCGAAACCGAACGCCACCGCCGAACCGACATGGAGCGCTTCGCCGAAGCCTTCGAACGCCAGGCCAACCTCACCGCCGAACTGGTGGGGCTAATCAGAAAGAGGGAGGAGAAGGGGTGATGGTGGAAATTGACAATGGAGAATGGGGAATGACAAGACATTCAGTTGTTTCGATACGTCGCGCTGGCGTACTATTCTATTTATCCTTAACTTTCCTGCTTGCAGATTACGGCAATGCACTTGCCCGAACGCAATCGCTTCGCGAGGCGATAGCTGGCGTAGTCAGCGCTTATACGTCAAGAGATTCAGTCAGCCTGAACCGCTTTGTCCATCCAAAGCATGGCGTGATAGTTATTTACCGTGAAGGAGTATTCGACGTCTTCGCTACTGACACGAAGATCGATTTCGACAAGCCGGTTCCCGAATACTTCGCTTATCCCGTGATCAAAAGCAGAGCGCCTCTGCGATACGCGAGACTGCCGGTGTACAATTGCGAGCACAACGCCTGGTCAAAAACCGGCCTGTTCTGCGATCTCAAACACCGGGACACGTTGCTGAGCGATACGGCAATCAACCTCAGGCAGTACCGTGAAGAGAAGATTCCGCCGGAAACCATCGCCCGATTTCGCTCGCTCGAAGCACAAAGCATTCGGGTCGTTCTGGTTGACTCCGATGGACGCGATCTTGTATTTTACCTGACGAAGGTTGGCAACCGCTGGTATCTGACGATCCTCGACCGCGTCTCCAGCGATTGCAGCGCCTGAACGAATGACCATAACGCTTGAGGCACGTTCTCTCATCGGAGGCATGGCGCCTCACACGGCGGCGTTCGTTTCCGACTGGGAAGTGGCGCAGGATTTCATCGAGATCAACGTAGGCGACATCAGCGCGACTTGCAAGTCGTTGAACCGGCACGGAGTCGAGCGGCGGGCGGGCCTTAGTCAACTTGCAAACGGGGGCAGGTCACCTGAAGGCCATCATAAAAAATCCGATCACCCTGACACTGCTGATTTCGCTCACCGGCTGTAGGTCATTTTCGCGCAACAACGATAGCCCAAGAGACCCCGGACGGCAAGCTGCGGCAAAGTAGATATCAGTGATCCTTAACCGGCGAAGCATGACCTTGAGCGGACATGCTTCGCCAGCTTCATATGCAATCGTTCAGCGGCTGAGGAGCTTCGCCATGCTTTCGTTGTAGCGTGCGCCGGTGGCTGCGCCTTTTGGCAGCGCTTCGGCGATTTCCGCCATCTCAGCATCGCTGATGACCACGCTGCTCGCCGCGATGTTCTCTTCGAGATAGTTGAGATGCTTGGTGCCGGGAATGGGCGTGATGTCGTCGCCCTGCGCCAGCACCCAGGCAAGGGCGAGCTGGCCGGGGGTGATCTCCTTTCGTGTGGCAATCGCCTTGATGCGCTCCACCAGTTCGAGGTTCTTCGTGAAATTCTCGCCCATGAAGCGCGGTGAGCTGCGCCGGTAGTCGTCCGCCGGGAAATCATCGGGGCTTTTCAGCGCACCGGTGAGGAAGCCGCGCCCCAGCGGGCTGTAGGCCACAAGTCCGATGCCAAGCTCACGGAGCAGCGGCAGAATTTCATCCTCCGGATCACGCGACCAGAGCGAATATTCATTCTGCAACGCGCTGACCGGATGCACGGCATGAGCGCGGCGAATCGAGTCAGCCCCCGCCTCCGACATCCCGATATAACGCGCCTTGCCCGCCGCGACCAGCCCGGCCATCGCGCCGATGGTCTCCTCGATGGGCACCGTACTGTCCACGCGGTGCTGGTAATAGAGGTCGATGCAGTCGATGCCGAGCCGCTTGAGCGAAGCGTCGCAGCAGTCGCGCACATACTCCGGTCTGCCGCAGATGCCCGTGACCGGCGCCCAGCCGCCGTCCGCCGAAGGCTGGCCACGCATGATGCCGAACTTGGTTGCGACGATCACCTGATCCCGACGACCTTTGATCGCCTTGCCGACAAGCTCCTCGTTGGTGAACGGCCCGTAAGCGTCCGAGGTGTCGAGGAAGTTCACGCCGAGATCGAGCGACCGGTGGATCGTGGCGATGGACTCCGCCTCGTCCCGCGTGCCGTAAAAATCGCTCATCCCCATGCAGCCCAGTCCTTGAGCGGAAACGACGAGACCCTGCGCGCCAAGTTTGCGTTTTTGCATCGTTATCTCTCCTTCGTGATTATGATTTGGATTATCACTTCGGCCACCAAAAGTATCGATTATTGGTTAAGCAAAAGCTTTTCCTGATGTCATTCTGAGCGTAGCGAAGAACCCAGAACTCTTTGTTGCGCAATAAGATGGATTCTTCATTTCGCTTTGCTTCATTCAGAATGACAGACCTTTCTCCGGAGTTTCTTTGAGACATACTTTAGCCTGCGTAATAATAAGGAGATCGCTCACGCCGTTCTGACGATCCAGTACAGCTCGTCGCCCTGACGAACCTTTTCGAAGCGTCCCGAGGCGAGCAGTGCTTCGGTCGCCTCGCCGATTTTCGTGGCGTCACCGTCGAAGAGTTTGCCGAGGGCCGCTCCGAGTTCGCGCTCCTGCAAGGGGTGGCGCGTGGCGATGGAGGCGACCGTGTCGAGCAGATTCTCCGCCGAGCCGAGCGTCATCTCGCCTTTGGCGGGATGCAGCACCGGGGCCGCCGCCGAGAGGATGAAGACCGCTCGCTGGACAAGCTCTTCGTCCGGAATGCCGACAACGCTTTCAGGCGCGGGGCGGGTCGGCAGGACGAGATGGATCATTTCGGGACGGATCTCCTTCAGCACAGTCGCCATCTCCTTCAGCGCCGCCTCCGAATCGTTCAAGCCTGCCATCAGCATCACCTCGACCCAGAGTTTTCCTTTGTATTCCTGCCTGAAGCGTCGCAATCCCTCGATGTGCTTCTCGAAGGTGTAACCCGGCGCGGGGCGGTCGATGCGCTCGAACAGCTCCGCAGAACCGGCGTTGAGCGACGGGAGCACGGCGTCGGCTTCGAGAAGCTCGCGGCGCACCTCGGGGTCGCAAAAAAGCGAGCCGTTGGTGATGACCGCCACCGGAATGTCGGTCGCCTTTTTGACCCCGGCGATCAGCCAGTCAAGCCCTTTGTAAAGCATCGTCTCGCCGGAGCCGACGAAGGTGATCCAGTCGATGGGCTTGCCGCTCGCGACCGTTTCGAGAATCTCCGAGAGAATCTCCTCTTTCGGATAGAATTCACGCCGCTCCGTCTCAAACGCCTTCGTCCGGCCAAGCTGGCAGTAGACGCAGTTCCAGGTGCAGCTCTTGGATGGCAACAGATCGACGCCAAGCGACTGACCAAGGCGTTTGGAGGAGACGGGACCGAACACATGCTTCATGGCGCTCACCCCTTCGCAGCTTCAGCGTTTGCGGCAAATTCGGCCATCTTCGCCTGGCTTTCCGCCTCGAATGCCTCCTTCGAGACATGGGGCAGCACCAGACTGGATGCCGTAAAAGCGATAATCTCGAAAACGAAGATAGCCGCGTAGGCCAGCATATGGTTGCCCGAAAAGTGAAATACGAGATCGCGGATCACCCCAGCGCTCGAATGGCCGAGGAAAATGGCGAGGCTCTGCGCCGTGCCCCATAGTCCCATGTAGATGCCGCTGTGTCCGGCGGTCATGTTCATCATCATGGTGATATTCGAAACGCTCGCCGCGCCGAGGCCGATGCCGGTCACCACGAGCGCGATGCGCAGAAACTGCACGTCGTGCATGAACCCGGCGGCGATAATCAGGCCGAAGCCAACCGCACCGAACACGTTGCCGAAGTAAGCGCCGCGCCTCGTGCCGATCTTCGAGAGCAGAAAGCCGGTCAGCAGCATGAAGATGAGCTGCGTGCCGCCCATCACCGGCTTGAAAAGCTTGGTCGTCTCGGAGACCTGCATACCGAACACCTCCGCGCCGAATGGATCCATCACCACCTCGTTGGCGAAGAGCGCGAAGATCGAAATAAAGATGTAGAGCGCGAAAAGCAAGGTGTTGGGCGACGACGCGAGCAGCTTGATCGCCTGCGGAAAGCTGATGCTGTGCTTCTCCTTGCCCGTTTTGATGGCGGCGTTCCGGCGCTCGACACCCAGCACCGCGACGAGGCCGGTCACGAGGCAGACCAGGCCGCCGATCTCCGCCACCTGGGTCAGGCGTGCGGCGTTGAAGACCTTCAGGTAGGAGCCAATGGAGTAGTTCGAGATGATCGCCGTCAGCACCATGAGCGTCCAGCTCGCCCCGGCGATCTTGCCGATGTCCTTCTCGTCCACCATGTCGGCGATCAGCGCGTAGTAGGCGGTGGTTGCCACCTGGAGGCCGAAGCCGAACGCGAGAAAGATGAAGCAGAGCTTCCAGAGGCCGACGTCGGTGAGCGCGGAACCGATGATGCTCACAAGACTTCCGGTGCCGTCAAGATGCACCTCGTAGGCCGCCGAAGGCGAGAGCACGAAGGAGACGATGCAGCTCACGAGGCCGATGAGGATGTATGGCGTTCGGCGATAGCCGAAGATGCTGTGGCGGTCGGAGAGGTTGCCCGCCCACACCTTGACGCCGAGAATGGCGAGCAGCTCCTTCAGGCTGATGAGGCCAAGCGCGATGGTCGCGGGAAGGAACAGCTCCTTGATCATGACCCGGTTCAGGATGTCCTGCACGAAGCCAAGCATAATGCCGAACCCTATCTGAAACAGCGACAGACGGACAAGATTGAAAACCTTATATACATCAATGCTTGGCTCGACTGTCTTGAGTTCTTTAATATTGTGAATCTTATAACTATCAACTAATTCATAGCCATTCTCAATCAACTTTTTTCGTCTCCAAGCATTTCCTTTCAACCCCAGATAATGCTTAAAAGATATAATCACAATTATATATGCTGCCTGAAATTGTAAATCAACATTTTGAAGTAAATGATACTTAGCTATGACCGATAGCGCAATAAAGGTTATAACGTTAAACAATAAAATCAAAGCCATGCCCAAAATTGCGACTCCACTACTAAAAGCCCACAAAGAGTCGAAGAAAAAAGCTGTCCAGCAATAGCCTTTTTTTACAGCTATACGTTTTCCTTCCAAGTTGGCAAAAATATCATAATTTTTCACTTATATCTCCACTTTTTGGGCTTACAAACAAACCCTCAATTACGAAATTAATACTATAATAAACTCACAATGCTATAACAATCATGTTAGCTTATTTTTACACCAGCAGCTAATCCGAAAAAATTTATTCATGAAGCGATGATACAGGATTGGAACTGGTTGGGAGCCTCTTCGATAAATACGGCCTTAATTTACACAAAACCCCCGCTTTCTCAAGGATCGCGCCCGGCGGCCAGCTTTGGAAATCAGGGCGATTTTGGTTATCGTGCTCTCGATAAAAAGCCATCTTGGGGGTGCTTTGTTACTGCAAGGCTGAGATCACACCCCTACAACTTGATGCAGGTAATGCTGACGCAAGGAAAGATGAAGCACGCACTCCCCTACCCTGCTTCACCATCCCTTTCCGACGTACTCATCCTGCCTTTCTGACTCGCTCCATGAATCAAGAGAACGCATCCTGCCCGGAAATCCATTTTTTCGGCCCCGCATCATCGAGAATATCCGTCAAAGGCTCCATCTACCCGATAGAGGTCGGCATGAGAAGCGTCGCCCTGACCAGAAGCTACGAGTGCAAGGGGGAGCTTTTGGATACGATGCCACTCTACGACACCAGCGGCCCCTTCGGCGACGCGGATTTCAGGCACGACGTGCGCAAAGGTCTTGAACCGGTGCGCGACGGATGGGGCTTCGATTATGGCGCAGTCGAATCAGCGAGCGGCGAACTTTCGATGACCGGCAGAAAGCCGCAAGTCGCAAAAGCTGGCGAAGCGGTCACGCAGATGCACTTCGCCCGAAAAGGGGTCATCACGCCGGAGATGGAGTATGTGGCCATCCGCGAGAATCAGGCGCTCGAAGCGTGGATCGAAAAGTGCGGCGGCAAACCGGTGACGCCGGAGATGGTGCGGGACGAGGTGGCGAAAGGGCGAGCGATCATTCCGGCCAACATCAACCACCCGGAGCTTGAGCCGATGATCATCGGGCGGAACTTCCGGGTCAAGATCAACGCCAACATCGGCAACTCGGCGCTCGGTTCATCGATTGACGAGGAGGTCGAAAAAGCGGTCTGGTCATGCCGCTGGGGAGCGGACACGGTGATGGATCTCAGCACGGGCAGGAACATCCACCAGACGCGGGAGTGGATTTTGCGTAACTCTCCGGTGCCGATTGGCACGGTGCCGCTCTACCAGGCGCTCGAAAAGGTGGGCGGCAAGGCCGAGGATTTGAGCTGGGAGGTCTACCGCGACACGCTCGTCGAGCAGGCCGAGCAGGGAGTCGATTACTTCACCATCCACTCCGGCATCCTCGCCGCCACGCTGCCCCACGCCGAAGCGCGGCAGACCGGCATCGTTTCGCGCGGCGGCTCGATCATGGCCCGCTGGTGCCGCGCCCACAAGCAGGAGAACTTCCTCTTCACCCACTTCGACGACATCTGCGACATCCTGCGCAGCTACGACGTGGCGGTCTCGCTCGGCGACGCGCTCCGCCCCGGCTCCATCGGCGACGCCAACGACGCGGCGCAGTTCAGCGAGCTGAAGACCCTTGGCGAGCTGACGCTTCGCGCCTGGGCGCGTGACGTGCAGGTGATGATCGAAGGCCCCGGCCACGTGCCGCTGCACATGATTCGCGAGAACATGGAGATGCAGCTCCAGCACTGCCACGAAGCGCCGTTCTACACCCTCGGCCCTCTCGTCACGGATGTTGCCGCCGGGTACGACCACATCAACTCGGCCATTGGCGGCACGCTCATCGCCAGCCTCGGCTGCTCGATGCTCTGCTACGTCACGCCGAAGGAGCACCTCGGCCTGCCCGACCGCGACGACGTGCGCGAAGGGGTGATCGTCCACCGCATCGCCGCCCACGCCGCAGACATCGCCAAGGGTAGCCCGACAGCCTGGTTGCGCGACGAGCTGATGAGCAAGGCGCGCTACGCCTTCGCCTGGGAAGACCAGTTCAGCCTCGCCCTCGACCCGCTCAAGACGCGGCAAATCCACGCCCAAAACATCGCCGCCACCGGCGACACCTCCGCCACCGCCAAATACTGCACCATGTGCGGCCCCGACTTCTGCTCGATGAAAAGATCGCAGGAGACGGCTGCCGGAGTGTAAATCGTGTTCTTTCTTGATAAGTCCTACACGACCTATAGGACTTATAGGTCGTATGGGAACACTTTTTTCTCACTCGACCTCGCCATCTCTTGTACATACGAAGTATTTTCGTTACATAAAGTAAATTACACGGCTGGCCGTCGCTTCCCCGTTCTTGCCATCCGGACTGCGTTCTGAGTAGATGACCTTTGCAGGCTTCTTTGTACATTATTATTGCGTTGAGAAGATTTCGAGAAAGTAGAATCGTTTTGGGAGTAGCGCGATGAAACGACAGCAAGCCATCGAATTGCTTGTCCGCAGCAAGCCTGAGTTGCAGGAGCGCGGCATTACCGCTCTGGCGCTGTTTGGCTCCACAGCCCGTGACGTTGCCACCGATAAGAGCGATGTCGATATCCTCGTCAACTTAGACGCCCCGGCAACCTCTCAACGTTATTTCAGTGTGCAGTTCTATCTCGAAGATATTTTCGGTTGTCCGGTTGACCTGGTGACGGAAAAAGCGCTGAGGCCAGAACTGAGGCCGTGTATTGAAACGGAGCTGATTGATGTGTAAAATGATTATTTTTTTATTCTAATATTTTTCTTGATAAAGCTTCAGTATAGAACAGCATATGGACATACCAATCGATCTTAATCGTGAAGAGGATTTTCTCGTTGAGGCTATGATAGATACAGGGGATAATTTCATAGATTTTATTCCCTGTAGAGTATATTTGCCAGAGCGATTTTATGAAAAACCATATTTATTATTTGAATCCAATATTGATACTGCTGAAAAAATGATTACATCTGAAAAGAAGTCATTTAAAGCTGTTAAAGGTGGCATCACAATTGAAGCTTCGGAAATCTATTTCTCTGGTTTTTTTTCCGGTCGTAATGGGAAACTCACTAAAACTACTTTCCCCGGAGAGCCACAAGACCTTCACATTATAGAACAGAGGCCATCCGTGAATATAGATAATAAAACTCATATTTTTTTCTGGATAAGTCAAAATAAACTTCTTACGCCAAAGCTATTGCTGGTGCCATTAGATACTGGTGAGGTTTTTCGCAAAGATATACAAGGCTTATCGTTCATTATTGGGAACAACCTTGAAGTCGTATTTGATAAACGCTTTAATTACAAGAAAGAAAAAAACGGTGATACAAAAAGATGGTCTTTCTTGGTGGCGAGTACAGGTATAGATATTTCTGCTTCTGATGCTAAGGCAATAAAAAACGGAGTATTACAGAAAATTGATGATTTTTTGTTATTAGCATCATTTGCTACTAAAAGGCGCACCGCATGTCTTGGCTGGTCCGCAATAGACAGGCATGTTCATACAAAATTCTATCGAGGATATTACAGTTTCCCGCAACCTGACGATAGTGACGAACTTGAAGATGGGATTATTGAAAATGGAGATTTTAAAACATTTATGGAGTCTTCTTACTCTTTATTTTTAAACTTCAATAACAAGGATGCATTTCGTAAGATTCTCCATGCAGCAGTGCCATCAAAAAATCGAATTCTTGAGTCTTCTTTTTTAAATATGTTTGCAGGTTTGGAAAGCCTTGTGCTTGATTTTAGAAGAGGATATGGTATGGAATTTATACTGCCAGAATCATCCTGGAAGTCTTTTAAGGATTATCTCGAAAAGTGTATAAAGAATTCGACAGAACCTATAATCGAAAAGAACCAAAGAAAAATGATTTACTCTAAGCTAAATGAATTAAATCGTGTATCACTCAAAGAGGCTTTTGATGCGTTTTGCGAACATTATTCAGTAGAACTTGCTGATTTATGGCCTGTTTTCGCTGAAAATCGAAAAAGTGTAAGTCTTTCCGATATTAGAAATAAGATTATTCATGGTGATCCGTTTCCAAGTCGTTTGATTAAGCCGTTAATAGTGGCGCACGAACACTTGGAATATGTTTTTCAGAGAATGATAATTCGTGTTCTAGGCTGGAGTATCGATAAGACAAATCTTAATAAAGTGCATTATAATTCTATTAAGGATATGCCTCAAGCGATGCAAAAACTTTCTATTTTTATCAAGCTTGGGGAATCTTACTGATCTGGTTTTTCGTGATACACTTCAGTTTGCTACTATTATTTCCATCGCTCATCATCCTCCCGAACCATCTGAATCACAAGCTTCATTCCACAAGCCTGAGCATATCTGCGCAAAGTGTTGAGCGATGGCGAGTGAGACTGGCTGCCGAGGCTGGATTCTATTCTTGCTACAACCGGTTGCGAGACGCCCATTCGAGACGCTATTTCTGCTTGGGTTAGACCTGCTTTGCCTCTGGCTTCCAGTAAAGCGGCAAGGGCGGAAAACTCGTCCTCAAGCGAATCGTAAGCGACTTTGAATTTAGGGTCTTTCGCTCGCTGCTCTGCCGCGTAGGCTTTGGGGTCGAACGGAATTGGATTGTATGTATTGTTCTCTTCTTTAGTCATGATTGTACCATTTTCTGCCGTTTTCGGGCGATTTCCAGCTCTTTCTCGGGTGTTTTCTGTGTCTTTTTGACGAAAGCGTGTAAAATGACTACCTGCCGATCAACAATACAGCAGAAAAAAGCCCGTCCAATTCCCTCAGCACCTCTTGCCCTGATTTCAAAAAGCCCTTTCCCAAACGGCCTGGTATAAGGCATCCCAAGATTAGGCCCAGAAATCACAATCTGTTCGGTTATGCGAACAAAACTCGCGCGAATTCCCGTTGGCCAGCTTTCAATTTCAGTCTGGACGGACTTGCTGAAGTATTGAATTCGATAGTTCATACGAGATTATAGCATAAATGCTATAAATTCTCAAAATAAAAGGGCAGAGTTGCCTGATGGCGCAACGACCTATTCCGCCATCATCCCCCAAATAAAAAAGGCTGCCCGGTCAAACCTTGGCAGCCTTTAAAAGCTGAATTGCAAACCCGTTAGCCTTACCCCGCAGCTTCGACGATAGCCATGAAATCGTCCACACTGAGGCTTGCGCCGCCGATGAGGCCGCCGTCGATGTCGGGCATGGAGAAGAGTTCGACTGCGTTCGAGGGTTTGACGCTGCCGCCGTACTGGATTCTGAGGTGATCCGCCGCTTGCTGGCCGTAGAGTTCGGCGACTTTGGCTCTGATCATCGCGTGAACATCCTGCGCCTGCTGGCTGGTGGCGGTTTTGCCGGTGCCGATGGCCCAGACCGGTTCGTAGGCGATCACTAAATTGGTGAGGTCGGTCACTTTGGCAAGCCCCTCGACAACCTGGGCGGCGACGATCTCATCCGTCACACCGCTCTCGCGCTCTTCGAGCGTTTCGCCGACGCACAGGATCACCGATAGCCCTTCGGCCAGCGCTTTCTTCACCTTGAGGTTGACGATCTGACTGGTTTCGCCGAAATACTGGCGGCGCTCCGAGTGACCGAGAATGACGTAACTGCATCCTGCGGCGACAAGCATCCTTGCGGAGATTTCGCCGGTAAACGCACCATCGTTCTCGTAATGACAGTTCTGACCGGAAAGCTTGACGGCGCTCCACTCGATCGCTTTGCCGACCTCGTGCAACGCGAGAAAGGTCGGCGCGATGCCAACCTCGCAGATCACGCCGTCGTCACCGACCTTTTCGGCAATCGCGGTAGCCAATTCGACAGATTCGGCAATGGTGTTGTTCATCTTCCAGTTGCCGACCACAATTTTTCTGCGCATATCAGTAATCGGTTTTAACTTCGCGGTAGATTTTATCGATATCGGCCACCTTGAAGGTGTGTTTCCAGAAACGGGAGTCCTTGAGTTCGATCTTGTCCTGATCGATGGCCGTGACGTAGCCGTGCCACACCCGCTGCTCTTTGGTGAGCAGATTAATCTCCTTGTCGAGCAGTTCGCGTGCTCCGCCAATCTGCCGGGCTGTGTAAATTATTTGACGCTTTCCCATGAATACAGTGTTTGATTTGGGACGCTATTTAACAAAAATATCAAGGATTTCATAATGCAACTCCCCTTTTGGCACGCTGATTTTCACCTTCTCGCCCACCGTTTTGCCAATCAGCGAGCGCCCGACGGGAGAGCGCACGGAGATTTTGCCGAGATCCATGTCGGCCTCCTCGGATGAGACCAGCGTATACTCGATGATTTCGTCATCGACTTGCAGGTTGCGCAATTTGACCGAGGTGAGGATGTAGACCTTGTCGGTCTTGATCTGCTTGGGATCGAGGATGGTGGCCGAAGCGAGCTTGTTTTCGAGATCGGCAATTTTCGCTTCGAGCTGTGACTGCTCCTCGCGGGCAGCATCATACTCGGCGTTTTCGCTCAGATCACCATGAGATCGAGCCTCCGCAATTTTTTCGAGCACCTCTTTGCGGGTCTCGGTCGTCAACAGGTGAAGTTCCTCCTTGAGCCGGTTGTACCCATCCCGTGTCAGATAAATTCGGTCACTCATGTCAATTCATGGTTTTGATTGGCGATGCTGATAAGCGAATGAACGCCAGACGTCACAACAGCTATGGAACATGTGGCAAACAAAAAAAAGTAAAGTCAGCAGCCTGGCCGACTTTACTTCGTCATGAGTAATTTAGAAAACTTTATGCTACGGGCAAAGAGCATCAGAGATTAAACGCAAAATACATCCGGCTCCAACCGCGTTCTACGAGCATGGTGATCTTGTCGCCGCGCTTTTTGCGCCCAACCAGCTGGTTGTATTGCGCGAAGGAGGTGAGACTGTTCTTGTCGATGGAAAGGATGACATCGCCTGGCCGGAGACCCGCTTTGCCAGCCGCGCTGTTCTCTTTGACGGCAGTGATGACCACCCTCGAAGGCACTGCCCTCTTGCCCATCCGCTCGGCGGTCTCGGCGTTGAGCGGCGAAGCCATGAAGCCGAGCAGTTCGTTCTCGATCTCCGGAATCTGGCCGCTGGCGGCGGCAACCTTTTCGTTGAGCTGCTCCACGCGGACGTTGACCGTCACGGGCGCGCCGTCGCGCTCGACACGCACGGTCGCGGAGTTTCCCGGCTCCTGTCCGGCGACTGCCGCGCGAAGTTCGTTCGTCCCGGCAACCTTCCGGCCATTGAACTCGGTGATGACGTCACCCTTCTTCAATCCGTCCGCCGCCGCGCCCTGTTCGGCAACCGCCCCCACGACGACGCCTTGCTGCGATTCCAGCCGACGCTGGCTGGCAACCTTCTCATCGACATCCTGCATGCCGATTCCCAGGTATCCGCGGCTGACCTTGCCGCTCTGGGCAAGCGCGTGATAGACCTTCACCGCCTTGCCGGAGGGTAGCGCGAAGCCGAGACCTTCGAGTCCGGCTGCATTGCCGGAGGCCGCCGTGCCAATGCCGACAAGTTCGCCGCGAATGTCGAGCAGCGGGCCGCCCGAGTTGGCGGCATTGATCACCGCATCGGTCTGGATGAACTCTTCGTATTCGTTGGGCGCAACGTTGACCACGCCCATCGAGCTGACAATGCCTTTGGTTGCCATCCTCGAACGGCTTTCGCCGAGCGATGCTCCGACCGCGATGACCCACTCGCCCGCGCGAAGGCGGTCGCTGTTGCCGATGACGATCGGCTTCAGGCCGGTAGCCTCGACCTTCAGCACCGCGATGTCCGTTTTTGAATCCCGCCCAACCACTTTGGCGCGGAAGGTGCGGTTATCCGAGGTTCTGACGGAGACTGCGTCAGGATTGTCGATCAGGTGGCTGTTAGTGATGATGTAACCGTCAGCCGAAACGATGACGCCCGAACCAACGCCATACACCGACCCTTTTGCCGAGGCCGACTTGCTAAGGCCGGTATAGTCCCTGAAGGACTTGCCGAAGGTTTCGAATGGCGTCTGGGCGGCGACGACGGATGATGATCCCGACAGGATCGTCACGACCGATGGCGCGGCGGAATCGACGATGCGGACGAAGGTTTCATCGAGACCGCCGAGGTCGCGCATCGGACGGGCCGGAGCATTGTCGGCGGCGCGAAGCTCCGACGGCCCAAAAGCGAGCATGGACGGTCGCTCATGCGATGGCAGCGAAAGCTGCACGTTCTGGAAAGCAAGCGTCCCGACGGCGACAGCGGCGGAGACGAATAGCAGCGATTTGGAGGTCGTTTGTTTTTTCACGAGCGGTCATGGATAAATTATTGTTGCTCAGTCAGTTGCCTCGATGCTTTCGAGGGCCGTCAGTCCGGCTCTCATTTTGTTCATGGTCTCTTCAAATTCAAATTCCGGTGTCGAGTCGGCCACGATGCCGCCCGCCGCCTGGAAGTAGATCACGCCATCGCGAATCACCATCGTACGGATGGCGATGGCGGTGGTCAGCCCGCCCCGGAAGTCGAGATAGCCAACCGCGCCGCCGTAGAGGCCGCGCTTCTCCTTTTCGAGTTCATAGATGATCTCCATCGAGCGTACTTTCGGCGCTCCGGTGAGCGTGCCTGCCGGGAAGCAGGACCAGAAGGCGTCCATCGCTGTCAGGCCATCCTGCAATTCGCCGCGCACGTTGCTGACGATATGCATGACGTGCGAATATTTTTCGATCACCATCATCTCGTTGGTCTCGACTGTGCCGATTTTAGCGATCCTGCCGATGTCGTTGCGGCTCAGGTCGATCAGCATCAGGTGCTCGGCGCGCTCCTTCTCGTCGGAGAGCAGCTCGCGGGCGTTGCGTTCGTCCTCGTCGAAGCTCTCGCCGCGCCGCCGCGTGCCCGCGATGGGACGGGTATCGACGATCCGACGCCCGGCGTGGTCACGCTCCACCTTGACGAGCAGTTCCGGCGAGGAGCCGACGACGTGGAAATCCTCAAAATCGTAGAAGTAAAGATAAGGCGACGGATTGATCGTGCGCAGCACGCGATAGACGTCGAAGGGGCGCGTGTGCAACTTGCGCTGCAAGCGCTGCGAAATCTGCACCTGGAAGATATCTCCGCTGAGAATATACTCCTTGGCCTTGAGCACCTTGTCGTAATATTCGTTGCGCGTGGTGTTGGAGACGACCGGCTCGGGAGTCTCGGGGCGAAGCTGAATGAGATCGCGGTCGAGCGGCGCGAAGATGAGCGCGGCCAGTTCGTCGATCTTGCGCTCGGCGCGAAGGCGGTCGTGCTCGTCGAGGAAATTGGTCACCACGAAGAGCTTGCGCATCACGTTGTCGAAAATGACGAGCGTGTCGCAGAAGAGCAGGCAGAGATCGGGCAGGTTCGCCGGGTCGGGCAGTTCCGGCGCGGGAATCTTCTCGACGAGGTGCATCGTGTCGTAACCGAAATAGCCGAACATTCCCGAGGTGGTCATCTGCTGCGAGCCGTTCTTGCGGCGCGGAATCTCGACCGAAGTGAACATCGCCATGCACCGATCCACGATCCGGCGAAGATCACTCTCCTCTTCGACGATGGCCGACAATGGACGGAAACGTTCGTCACGCACGTCGAGCGACACTTCGCCGCCGACGGTTCCCTTGAGCACGGCAACCGGATCGACGGCGATGTAGGAGAATCGGGCCAGCAGCTCCTCGCCTTCGACCGATTCGAGCAGGCAGGAGTATGGACGCTGAAGCTTGAGGTAGACCGAAACCGGCGTATCCGTATCGGCCTGGAAGGTTCTGACCAAAGGGGTCAAAACAAAGGACGGCTCCTCTGCGGGTGCTGCCGCCTGTTCCGAAAAAGATCTGATCATGAATTGTGGAATGCTTCGATAAGGTAAAAAATCATATGATGACACTCTCGCCGTTTATATATTCAGTAATATGAATCTTGTTTGGCATTCATATTACTGGCAATATACAGAGCATGATAACCGTCGAGCTGCTTCTCCAATCAGTTAACAAGAAGCTATCGCCATGAAAATTACAAGAATATCCGGCCAGAAGTGGTTGACCGCATTCATCCTCTCGCCGGGCATGATTTTCGCCCTGACATACCTCGCGGTATGGCTGTCGACAAATCTCTGGCTCAACCACAGTTTCAAACGTCATCTCAAGCAAATCTTCGCGACCGAGACCGGCCAGCAATACCGGATCGACATCGGCTCTCTCCGTTCAGGCGCCGATCTGAACTCGGTAAAGCTGAAACAACTCCAGCTCACGCCCATCGGCGACGCCGTCAAAGCGGGATCGAACCATGCCGCCAGGCAGATCGCCGAACTGCGGATCGATTGCCCCGACCTCAGCTTCATTCCCTTCAGACCGGCGGACGAGACGCTCTCCCTGCGCATGATCTCCCGGCAAATCCTCTCAAGCAGCGTTCAGTGAACCGTCAGCCCTATGCGATTCCAGCGAATTGAGGCGATCTTTTCAACCGGATCGAACACCAGCGGCAGGTCGGGATCCCATGACCAGTAGACCATCATGGCTTGCCCCACCAGATCGCTTTCCGGCAGAAAACCCCAGTAGCGGCTGTCGAGACTGTTGTCGCGGTTGTCACCCATCGCAAAGTAATAGTTTCGACCAACCGAATATCGATTCGCCGCCGCGCCGTCGATGAACACCTGGTCGCCAACGAGACTCACCGTATGCCCTTCGTCAGCAATCAGGTCACGATAGAGCGGCAGCGTCGCCGGAGTGAGCGAAACGACGTCGCCTTTGCGCGGAATGTGGATCGGGCCGTAGTTGTCCTTGTTGTAATCGGACATGGCCGGAAAAATCTGGAATTCAGGCACGCCGGGTGGCATTTTCGTGCCGATGTACTGCCCGTGAGGCGGCAGCGGAAACAGCTTGCCGTTGACCAAGAGCTGCTGGTTGCGGATTTCGAGGGTGTCTCCCGGTAGAGCGATACAGCGTTTGATGTAGTTCAGGCTCCTGTCGCGGGGAAACTTGAAGACGATGATATCGCCTTGCCTGACATCGTGAACTTTGGGAAAAGTGATGTCGGTAAAGGGCACCCTGGCCCCATAGACGAACTTGTTGACAAAGAGAAAATCGCCGGCAAGCAGCGTTTTTTCCATCGAACCGGTCGGGATTCTGTACGATTCGACGACGAACATCCTGAGAATCGTCGCCACCAGAGCGGCAATGATCAGGGCTTCGAACCATTCGCGCGACTGCGCCTTGCCGTTATTCCCTTTTGGGGTCGTGTTCTGTTTTTTCACTCTTCAACTGTTTTTGCATTGATTGCAGGAGCGCCAGACCGCATGGCTTTTACGACGTCACGCGGATCGGCTGCCAGCGCAACCATGCTGATTTTCAGAGCTGCAACTCTTTATTCGTCGATGTTCAGCACGGCGAGGAAGGCTTCCTGCGGCACTTCGACGCGGCCAACCTGCTTCATGCGCTTCTTGCCCTCTTTCTGCTTTTCGAGCAGCTTGCGCTTGCGGCTGATGTCGCCGCCGTAGCACTTGGCAAGCACGTTCTTGCGCATGGCTGAAATGGTCTCTCTGGAGATCACCCGACTGCCGATGGCTGCCTGGATGGCAACCTCATACATCTGGCGGGGAATGATCCCCTTGAGCTTCTGGCAAAGCTTGCGCCCCCACTCGTACGCTTTCGAGCGGTGCACGATGGAGGAGAGCGCATCGACCGTCTCGCCGTTGAGCAGCACGTCGAGCTTGACCAGGTCGGAACGGCGGTAGCCGATGTACTCGTAGTCCATCGATGCGTAGCCTTTGGAGATCGACTTGAGCTTGTCGTGGAAGTCGAACACCACCTCGCCAAGCGGAAACTCGAAGTGCATGTTCACTCTCGACGTATCGAGGTAATCGGTGTTCTTGTACTCGCCGCGCCGCTCCATGCCGAGCTTCATGATGTTGCCGATGTAGTCCGACATGGTGATGATCTGCATCGTGACGTACGGCTCCTCGACCCAGTTGACCTTGGTCGACTCGGGCATCTTCGAGGGGTTGTCCACCTCGACCGTCTCGCCGCTGGTCATGATCACGCGGTACTCGACGTTCGGCACCGTTGTGATGATGTTGACGTTGTACTCGCGTTCGAGCCGCTCCTGGATGATCTCCATGTGCAACAGGCCGAGGAAGCCGCAGCGGAAGCCGAAGCCGAGCGCGACGGAGGTTTCGGGCGTGTAGATCAGCGAGGCGTCGTTGAGCGAGAGCTTTTCGAGCGACTCGCGCAGGTTCTCGAACTCGTTGGACTCGACCGGATAGAGGCCGCTGAACACCATCGGCTTCACATCCTTGTAACCGGCAAGGCGTTCGGATGCCGGATTGTCGAGCAGCGTGACCGTGTCGCCGACCTTGGCGTCCTTGACATCCTTGATAGAGCAGATCAGGTAGCCCACGTTGCCCGCTTCGAGAGTGTCACAAGGGTTGCGCTTGAGGCTCATGGTACCGATCTCGTCGGCAATGAAAATCTTGTCGTTGGCGAAGAAGCGTACCCTGTCCCCTTTCTTCAGCACGCCGTCCACGATCCTGATATAGGCGATTGCGCCGCGATAGGCGTCGAAGACCGAGTCGAAGATAAGCGCCCGGAGCGGTTGTTGGCGGTTGTCCGCCGGTGCGGGCACGCGGGCCACGATCGCCTCCATCAGCTCGTCCACGCCGAGACCCGCTTTGGCGGAGACCGAGAGAATCTCATCGCGCGTGACGCCGATGAGGTCGATGATCTGCCGCGCCACGCCCTCGACATCAGACGATGGCAGGTCGATCTTGTTGATGACCGGAAGGATTTCGAGACCGGCCTCGATGGCGAGATAGAGGTTGGCGATGGTCTGCGCCTCGACCCCCTGCGTGGCATCGACGACGAGCAGCGCGCCTTCGCACGCCGCGAGCGACCGCGAGACCTCGTAGCTGAAGTCCACGTGGCCGGGCGTATCGATCAGATTGAGCACATACTCCTGGCCATCCTTCGCCGTGTAGTTCATCTGCACCGCATGGCTCTTGATGGTGATGCCGCGCTCGCGTTCGAGATCCATGTCGTCGAGCACCTGCGCGGTGGACATCTGGTTGCGTTCGAGGGTGTGGGTCACTTCGAGAAGCCGGTCGGCAAGAGTCGATTTGCCGTGGTCGATATGGGCGATAATGCAGAAGTTTCTGATCATGCCGACTTCTGTTCCTGTCGGGGGCATAGGTATCTGTCCTAACGAGTAATTATGGTAACACAACCGCTCCGCCACGACGGCGGAGGGCGTAGAATAAGAAAATCAATGAATATAAGAAGAAAATTGTGACGTACCGCCCGGCAACGCTCAGAAAAAGCGCAGAGCTTCCTCTCTGGCGCGGAGTCCGCGAGCCAGCGACTCGCCATCCATCGCCTTTTTGCCCTCGGGCTGCACGCTGAGCAGTTCGAGCCAGCCGTCCGAACCGGCAGCGAGCAAGCGCCCGTCCGCGATGCGAAGCGCGCCCGGCTCATCGGGCGCAATATCGGTGACGAAAGGCCGCGCTTTGTAGATTTTCAGGCTCTTGCCGCCAAAGGTGGTCCAGGCGGTCGGCTTCAGCGCGAGGCCGCGGATAAAGTCGTGCAGGCGCTGGACGGGCTGATGCCAGTCGATGCGGGTGTTGTCGCGGGTGAGCTTCGGCGCTTTGGTGGCGAGCCGCTCATCCTGCTTTTGCGGTGTCACCGCGCCACCTACGATCATTGCAAGCGTGCGCCCCACCGTGCCCGCCCCGATCTCCGAGAGGCGAAGGAGCAGTTCAGAGGCGTTCTCGTCGGGGCCGATGGGGGTTCGATCCATCGTGATGATGTTGCCCGTATCGACCGACTTTCGGAGGAAAAAGGTGGTCACGCCGGTTTCAAGGTCGCCGTTGATGATCGACCAGTTGACCGGCGCGGCCCCACGATACGCGGGCAGCAGCGAACCGTGCAGGTTGAACGTACCGAGGGGCGGCAGTTCGAACACCTCCGGCGGCAGGATGCGGAAGGCCGCCACCACGATCACGTCGGGCTTCGATGCCGCGACCGTCGCCGCGAATTCCGGGCTGGTGACATCGTCGCTCTCGAACACCGGCAGCCCCAGTTCGAGCGCCGCCTGCTTGACCGGCGTCGGCTCCGGCGGCGAGTTCTTGCTGCGGCGCGGCTTGTCGCTGCCGGTGACAACCAGCACCGTCTCGAACTGCGGCGTCATGGCGGCGATTCGGTGGAGCGACGGGACGGCGAACTCCGGCGTCCCCATGAAAACAACTCTCAAGCCCACCCGTCAGGCCTCCGCTTCGATGCGCTCGGCGTGAGGGGCCAAGAGATAGCTCGCCTTCATCTGTCCTGCCGCGATGGCGTCGAGTTCCTTCTGAATTTTGCGGCGATCCCGCTTGTCCATGCGGTCAACGAAAAGCGTGCCATCGAGATGGTCGATCTCGTGCTGAAGCACGCGGGCCATCATGCCGCTGAAGTCAGCGGTCTGCTCCTCGAACTTCTCGTCGCGGTAGCGCAGGGTGAGGGCCGACGGGCGCACCACGTCGCCGGCGACGCCGGGCAGGCTCAGGCACCCCTCCTCCATCGAGTTGCGCCCCCGGACAGCCACGATGCGGGGATTGATCACCACCATCGGCTTGAAGTCGGCATACTCCTCGATGGTGGAAACATCGACAACGAGCAGCCGTATCGAATGGCCCACCTGCGGCGCGGCAAGACCGATACCCGGCGCTTTGTACATGGTATCGAACATCTCGGCGATCAGCGCCTCGATAGAGGCATCGACCCCTCTGAGCGGCTTCGCCTTCAGGGTGAGCACCGGATCGCTGTACGTATTGATCGGTAATATCATTGAACTTCTCTCTTCTGAATTGCGCCGACTATACTGAATCGGTATCGGATAAAAATAATCCTTATTTCAAAAAACCCTGCGGAACTCCTGATAGTTGCCCCGTCAACAGGCTTGCAAAAACTGCAATGTACAATTTTCAACCTTTTTTCCGTATGGTTGACGGACCCCAGTCCGCTCGGCAACGACAGGAATTCAGGGAAAAACGGTACATTGCAGCAGTTAAACGGCAGGCAACAGGCAATCTTAAAAGTGACGGCGCAACGGTGAACACGAAGAGCGGCGAAACAACGGCAAAGGTTGAAAACCTCTTCAAATCCTTCATGAAGGAGGAGGGTCGCCGCTGCACCCAGGAGCGCCTGAACGTGCTGAGGGAGATTTACCGCTCCGGCACACACCTCGACGCCGACGAGCTGTTCGTCCGGCTGCGCGAAAAGGGGGTAAGAATTTCACGCGCCACGGTCTATCACACCCTTGACCTGCTCTTCAGGTTCAACCTCGTCACCAAGATCGACCTCGGCCACAAGCATACGCACTACGAAAAGACGTGGGGCGTGGCCAACCACCTGCACATCATCTGCCTCAAGTGCGGCCAGGTGTCGGAAGCCACGAGCGACGAACTGGCGGGCATGATGCAGACGCTCTGCACGGAGCGCGGCTACTCGCTCGGCAACTTCAGCCTGCAACTTTTCGGGGAATGCCTCGACACGGAGGCTTGCCGCGAGCGGGCGCAAACAAATCAGGAAGAGTAACGACACCGACCATGCACTGGCTTTATCTGATCCTCGCCATCGTCGCCGAAGTCTCCGGCACGACCAGCATGAAGCTCTCGGCAGGCTTCTCGAAACCGCTGCCATCGGTTTTGATTTTCGTTTTTTACGCGCTGAGCCTTACCTTCCTCACGCTGGCGCTCAGGGTGATGCCGGTCGGCATGGCCTACGCCATCTGGTCGGCGCTCGGCACGGCACTCATCACGACCATCGGCGTGCTCTGGTTCGGCGAGGGGGTGAACACACTCAAGGTGATCTCCCTGATTCTCGTCATCGCGGGCATCGTTGGTTTGCATTTCAGTCAGGAACACATGAAGTAAGGCGAACAGGCATGACGCACAAACATCCGGTTTACAGGCGAATCGTCGTCAAGGTCGGCACCAACGTCATCACGGGGCGCGACGGCCAGCTCGATCCGGTCATTCTCGACAGCCTGACCGCTGAGATTGCCGCGCTCATGACGGGCGGCGTCGAGGTCATCCTCGTCACCTCGGGCGCGGTCGGCGCGGGGCGCGGCATAGTGTCGCTCTCCGGCAATCTCACGCCGGTCGAAACGCGCCAGGTGCTCGCCGCCACCGGACAGATCCGGCTCATCAACGCCTACAACGACCGCTTCGAAAAGCACGGCATGACCGGCGCGCAGCTGCTCGTCACCAAGGGGGACTTCCGCGACCGGCAGCACTACCTCAACATGCGCACCTGCTTCGAGGCGCTGCTCCAGCAGAAGATCGTGCCCATCGTCAACGAAAACGACGCCGTGGCGGTCACCGAGCTGATGTTCACCGACAACGACGAACTCTCTGGCCTCATCGCCTCGATGCTGCAAGTTGACGGCCACATCATCCTCTCGAACGTGGATGGCCTGTTCGACATGCAGAGCGAAGGCAATCCGGTGATCGAGGAGATCGACCCCGCCTCGAAGAACTTCAGCCAGTACATCCGCCCCGGCAAATCGGAGTTCGGGCGCGGCGGAATGCTCACCAAGTGCACCATCGCGCACAAGCTCTCGCGCCTCGGCATCACCGTGCACATCGCCAACGGCACCACCCCCGGCATCCTGCAAACCATCGTGCACGGCGGCAAAACCGGCACGAAATTCATCGCCCAGAAACCGGAGCACAGCCGCAAACGCTGGATCGCCCTCAGCGAAGGACTCGAAAAAGGCGCGGTCATCATCAACCAGGGAGCCATCGACGCCCTCACCTCCGGCGAGCGAGCCACGAGCCTGTTGCCCGTCGGCATAACCGCCGTCGAAGGCAGCTTCCAGCGCGGCGACGTCATCCGCATCTGCGCCGAGAACGGCAAAGTCATTGGCTACGGCATGGCCTCCTGCACCGCCGAAAAAGCCCGCACGACGCAGGGCCAGAAAGGCCACAAACCGGTTATCCACTACGACCACCTGTATCTGGTGCCGTAGGGTTCGGTTTGATTGGATTGGTGAAACGGCAATGAGTTGCCCTTGAATTCTCTGGTAGATATAGCTGAATTTAATAGTAATAGTTAAAATAGTAAGGATCGAAGATTCCGCCCGCCCCGAAGCTCTCCTCATACTGCGTAGCTTTTGTGCGGGCGATTCCCGAATCGCCCCTACTGAGCGATGTTTGAGTCAACTAACCCGAAGCGGAGCTATGGGGAATTAGACCCTGAGAGATTAAACTTGCTGTTTTTTAATTTCTTGCAGAAAAATCTCAAACTGAACAGAAAACCGATTTTGCTGTTCTTGCAATTGCTTACAAAAAGCATCCAATTCAGCGCTCAATCCAAGGTCTTTGCGAATAGCAATTAATACAGGCATTTGCTTCTCACCAACATCTTTCATTTCAAGAAAAAGTTGTTTGGATAACTCTATATTGAGTTTATTAAAATCAGCTCTTGCCTGCTGAGTCTTTGCAGCATATTTTGAAGCCTCTTCATTATATCGTTCAGCAGAACGACTTAGAGCATTAAAAACCCTATCATTTATTTGAGCGCTTTCATTAAAATCAGTCATCTTCCCTAAAACACGTGTAAATTGAACTTGATTTTGTGTATAAAGATCATCAAAAATTTCTATCTCACTACGAATTTCATACAAGGGCATAATACGTGCCATTAACCTTATAATCAATTCACCGTATAATCCCACAAGCTCATTCACAAGTAGTGCCGTGGTTGGTTCCGCCACTAATTGCAGTTTAGCAGCAGCCTTCATAAAACCTTGAAAACCATCCGTTAAATTCTCTTTTGTTGGATCTTTTTGAGAAAAACTTGCAAGATGATTGTTTGCAATTGTCAACTGCTCAACAGCTTCAAGATATACTAGTCGCCGAAGTCCTTGAGTTCGTTCAATAGCTTTTTCTTTTGCATCATGCTCCATCTGAATGCGAACAACATTGAAATTATTACGATTCGCAATCCATACACCACATAAAGTAGTGACTGATGTAATAGCAGACGCTATTAAAGCCGTCAAAAATCCCTCAGATACATTAAACATATATCGTCATTTTTTATTTTTTCAAAAATAAAAAACTGATTTTCTAAACATAGATATACTTTTCGAAAACGCCATAAAGAACGATTTTGTGTACAAACCAATTCATCATTCTCCCCTACCTCACCTCCTGCCAGTCGCGGGCGTAACGGAAGTCGGCGCCCTGGGTGCGGCCCGAGATTTTGGCGATGATCGGCATCATGCGTTTGTACTGGTTCCGCACCACCATGCTCCGCACCCGCTGGTAAAAGGCGGGGTCGATCCCTTCAGCGATGATCGATTCACGCTCCATGCGCTCCTCGATCATCATGTAGAGCAGCCGGTCAACCGCTTCGTAGCTGAAGCCAAGATCGGCCTCGTCGCTTTGGCCCTCCCAGAGGTCGGCGGATGGCGGCTTGTCGATGAGCGGCGCAGGAATGCCGAGGTGCCGTGCGAGGCCGAAAATCTGTGTTTTGTAGAGGTCGCCGATGGGGTTGACCGCCGAGGCCATGTCGCCGAACATCGTACCGTAGCCGAGCATCAGCTCGGTCTTGTTGCTCGTGCCCAGCACCAGCCGTCCGTCACGCGCCGAGACGTCGTAGAGGCAGAGCATCCGCGACCGCGCCATCACGTTGCCTCGCCGCAGACGGCTGGCGTCGGGGCGGGTCGAAAAAAAGGCGTCCACCACCTCCGTCACAGGCATGACTTCGGCGCGGATGCTGAGGCGATCCACCATCAACTGCGCGTGGTCGAGGCTCTCCTGGCTGCTTGTTTTGTAGGGCATCAAAAGCGCCAGCACATTGTCCGCGCCGAGCGCCCGGGCGGCAAGCTCGCACACCACCGCCGAGTCGATGCCGCCCGAAAGGCCAAGTACGACCGACTTGAAGCCGAACTTCCTGATCTCGTTGCGGATGAAGGGAATCAGGATCGCTTCGACGAGGCTGTAATCGAGATGTATGTCTTGCGGTTGCATGGGGATAGATGGTCAGAAAGAGGTGAAAAAACGGATAAGCCCGCCCTGAAGCAGAAATGAGATGATAGCCGCCGTCGTGATCAGCAGCGCTGATTTCCTGAAAAAGGGTTCGCTCTCCAGCTTCCCGTTCGCAAACATGGCCTGCATTCCGAGACGAGCGATGAAGAGGCTGTAGAGCAGAGCCGCCGCCATGACGAGCCAGCGCCACGCTCCGGCAAGGCCGAACGGCTCGATGAGCCAGATCGGCGTCAGCGAGTAGCAGAGCACCGTCACGACCTCCTGCTGGAGCGATTCGGTCCGATTCGCGCCAGCGACCGCGACAATCGCGCCGGTGAGCAGCCAGAGCACGGCCACATCGACCGTGAAGCCGATGATCGCCATCAGCATCGCCATACGCGGCACGGCGAAGAAGGGCAGCTTGCAGAACTGCGCGATGGCGATGATGGGCGCGGCATACTCCTTCATCGCGTTCACCTCCCGCAATCGCTCGTGGGCATCCTTCCAGAACGCCTCCGGGCGGAACAGCACGGCAACCATCGCCGCGAAAAGCCATTTCACTCCCATGATTTTCTCCCTTTTATCTGAGCCATGTCTGGGGATTCAGCTTGCTCTTGCCTTTCCACACCTCGAAGTGCACCTGCGATCCGCCTTCGGGCATCGCCGCCGAAGAGCCGAGCAGCTGGCGCGAGCGGATCATCTCCCCCTTGGCGACCGAAACGCGGCCAAGATTGGCGTACACCGTAAGATACGATTTCGGATGGCGCACGATCACCACATTGCCGAAGGTCGGCAGATAGGCCACCTGCACCACCTTGCCGCCGGAGACCGACTTGACCGGCGTGCCTGCCGGAACGGAAATATCGATGCCGTTACTGACGGTCACGATGTTCAGCTCCTTGTCGAGCGATGAGCCGAACCGGCGCACGACGACGCCGTTACTGACCGGCCACGGCAGCGATCCGCCTTTGTCGAAATCGACCGATACCCGGTCGATCTCAGACTCAGTCTGATCGACAACCGCCACAGGCTCCTCTTTCGGCGGCGGTGGTGGCGGCGCTTCACGAGGTGGAAGCGCGGGACGCAACGGCGGCTTCGGCGCCTCTTCGGTACGGGCGGATGCGGATGGCTGCCGCTGCCCCGCTGCCTGTGCTTTCTCGCGGGCGATCCGGGCGCTCTCCTCAGCCCTGCGGCTTCTGGCGGCTTCCGCGCGCGCCTGCTCAGCGGCCTTCCGCCTCGCTTCGGCCTGTTGTGCGAGCCTCAGGCGACGCTGCTGCGCGGCCAGCCGCGCACGCTCCTGCTCCTGGCGGATCAGCTCCTGCTGCGCCATGATCAGCGACTCGATTTTGGCCTGCATCGCCCGCTGCTTCCTGCGCACTTCGGTGATCCGGGCAGCGTAGGCCTGCTTGTCCTTCTGAATCCCGGTGAGCACCTCTTCCTTCTCCCTCTTTTTCGAGGAGTAGCTCTGCAACTGCTCCTGCTGGCTCTTCATGGCCAGCTCCTTCTGTTTGTAGGTCTCTTGAAGCTGCGCCCGGCTGCTCTCCATCTGCTGCGCGCTCGTCTGCAAGTCATTCACCTTCGAGCCGACCGAGCGAGAAAGAAAGCCCATGTATCGGCCTCTCACAATGGCGTCGTTGACCGACCCCGACGAGAGCATCAGCTCGCCGTTCCGGTCGCCACCATGCTTGTAGGCCGCGACGACAACCTGCCGGAAGTCGGTCGAGACATGGTGATAGGTTTCGCGGTTCTCCTGAAGCTCGCTTTGCAGCTGGGCGATCTCCTTGTCGAGCTGATTCAGCAGCGCCTGGTTCTCCGCGATGAGCCGCTCGTAGACCTTGATCTGCGTGCGGATGTTGTTGAGATCGGCAATCGAGCGGCGCTCGTTCTTTTTGGTGCTGCCGAGCTTCGACTGGTACTCGTCGAGCTGTTTCTTCAGCTCTTTCAGCGTGCTTTCAACTTTGCTTCGCTCACGGGTGATGCGGGTCATCTCCCGGTTGTCCGCATGGCCAGTTGCTGGCAAAAGGGTCATCGTGGCGGCAAAAAGCAGGCAGGTGCATAGAGTTCTTATAAAAAAAACCGGTATGAATCGGCTGCCGGGAAAAATTCGCATAATATCGGATCGGTTGGCGCTCACAGTTGCAATCAATCGACCTGCGCCGCAGACAGGCTGACGTGCAGAATCGGGATAAAAAGTGGCTTTAAAATAAAATTTGTTTTTCTGAGCCTGAAATAATTAAATAGCGGCACCTCTATTTATTAGTCGTGAGAAATACTGACACCGACTGGCAGCAACAAGCTATCGGCTATCGGAACCAGTAAAGAGAGGCGAAATATGCCTTTTTGCATATAAATATCGTAAACGCAAATACATGGACAAGCTCGTCATCCAGGGCGGAAAACGGATCAGCGGCACCATCGCCGCTTCAGGCTCGAAAAACTCTGCGCTGCCGGTCATTGCGGCAACGCTACTCACGCCCGATGGCTCTTTCGCCATCGACCGGATTCCAGACCTCAAGGATGTCCGCACCTTCATCCAGCTGCTCGACTATCTCGGCGCTGAGACCTCGTTCGAGAGTAACCTGCTCAGGGTCTCGACCGGCAATCTGAAGAGCATCGAAGCGCCGTACGAGCTGGTCAAAAAGATGCGCGCCTCGATCTACGTGCTTGGCCCGCTGCTCGCCCGCTTCGGCCACACCCGCGTCTCGCTGCCCGGCGGATGCGCCTTCGGCCCGCGCCCGGTCGATTTGCACATCATGGTGATGGAGAAGCTCGGCGCAACCGTCACCATCGAGAAAGGGTTCATCGACGCCAAAGTGAACGGCAAGCTGCGCGGCGCGCACATCGACTTCCCGATCACCTCGGTCGGCGCGACCGGCAACGCCCTGATGGCCGCCGTCACCGCCGAAGGCACCACCATTCTCGACAACGCCGCGCTCGAACCGGAGATCGAGTGCCTCTGCCACTTCCTCGTGAAAATGGGCGCGCAGATCGAGGGCATCGGCACCACGACGCTCACTATCGAGGGCGTCGATCAGCTCAAGGCGGTCGAGTACGAGAATATCTTCGACCGCATCGAAGCGGGCACGCTGCTCGCCGCCGCCGCCATCACCGGAGGCGACATTACCGTCACCGGCGTCGTACCGGAGCAGCTCGCCTCGGTCATCGACGCCTTCCGCCAGTCCGGCTGCGCGGTCACGGCGACCGCCGACACGGTGAGGCTCAATGCGCCGGAAAAGCTTCTGCCGGTTGACATTACCGCACGGCCCTATCCCGAGTTTCCGACGGACATGCAGGCGCAGTGGATGGCGCTCATGACGCAAGCACAGGGGAACAGCACGATCATCGACCGCATCTACCACGAGCGCTTCAACCACATTCCAGAGCTGAACCGCCTTGGGGCGCATATCGAAATCCGGGACAACTGGGCGCTGGTGCACGGCCCGCAGGAGCTGACCGGCACGAAAGTGATGTCCACCGACCTTCGCGCCTCGGCCTGCCTGGTGCTGGCCGGACTGGTCGCCAAAGAGACCACCGAGGTACTCCGCGTCTACCATCTCGACCGCGGATACGAGGCGATCGAGAAGAAACTGACGTCACTCGGGGCTGACATCACGAGGGAGAAGTACCAAGAATTCTGACCGGAAAAGGGATTGAAAAAAAGTTAAATATCGTTTGCAATTTTAATCACATACCTTATATTAAGACCACTCTGAAGAACGGTATGGCTTTTCGGAAGGGCCCTTAGCTCAGTTGGTCAGAGCAAGCGACTCATAATCGCTGGGTCGTAGGTTCAAGTCCTACAGGGCCCACCAGCTGAAACAGAGTTTACATGGCGTGTTCGTCTAGTGGCCCAGGACATCGCCCTCTCAAGGCGAAGATCACGGGTTCGAATCCCGTACACGCTACAGTATAAATCCCGGCTCGTGTCGGGATTTATACACTATGCACCCGTAGCTCAACTGGATAGAGCATCTGACTACGGATCAGAAGGTTAGGGGTTCGAATCCTCTCGGGTGTACCAAACAACAGAACGACTTGCGGGTTTAGGCTTGCAGGTCTTTTTTGTTTTATGGGCGCCCCCTTCCCCGCTTGGCCACCCCGCCTCTGGCACGTCCGGTATATCGAAGAATTTCTCTCGTCTTGACTTTCAGATGCCCCAAAAACTTCATGCTGCCCGCTCACCCTCTTCGACGCCGAAACCGAACGCAGCCACCGCACCGACATGGAACGCTTCGCCGAAGCCATCGAACGCCAGGCCAACCTCACCGCCGAACTGGTCGAGCTAATCAGAAAGAGGGAGGAAAAGGGGTGATGGTGGATGTGAACGCCTTGTTGATTCGATGAGAACTGGAATCGTTTTTCCCGATGAATCGGGTTGCGCCCCTTGTGTGTTGATCGTGCCCGCCATTTCAATTGACAGTTCAAGACAAGTACGAAAAGCGGATTGCCGAACTGATCGCCAAGAAAGGAAAAGAAGATCATAGAGGTCTTACGAATCGCTCCCCAAGATTTGACACCAATCGGCATAGGGGGCCTCTATTTTCAGAGGCACCCCTGCCACACCACCCGGCATGCGGGTCCGCACCGGGCGGTTCGAAAAGTTGAGGTCATGAGAGGCGGGGTAATCCCATTCGGTCAAACCAGGCTATCGTCATCACTCGGTTCAGTTCCATACTGCTGTTGTGCCACCATCTCCTCGCGTTGGCCGCCACTTTGGCTGCCTGTTCGTGGGTGGCTCCCTGCTTCCGTAACTCCTTATACATCGTTCTTCCCCGTCGCCAGTGCTTCAGTTGCATCGCTCGCAGCCGATGGCGCAGCCATTCATCCAGCTCCCTGAACTTCCTTGTCGTCTGAGCCATACCAAAATAGGCTTTCCAGCCCAGTAAATAGCTCCTCAGCTCTCTGATGACTTCTTCAATGCTGCGCCCTCTTGACCGTCTGGTCTTCCATCTTATGCGATCCTTGAAAGTCTTCATCGCCTGTTTCGACACCGCTCGTTTGACCTCTTTGCCGGAGGCCGCCCACAGGCTGTACCCCAGAAATTTCCGCCCATACGCCGTGCCCACTTCCGTCTTGGCTTCATTGACCTTCAGGTGAAGTTTATCGTAGAGTTTGCGCATGCCTTTCAGTACCCGCTCTCCTGCTTTCTGACTCCGAACGTACACATTACAGTCATCGGCATATCGAGCAAATCTGTGCCCACGATTTTCCAGCTCTCGATCCACTTCATCCAACAACACGTTGGCCAAGAGCGGCGATAGTGGCCCTCCTTGCGGAGTTCCTTCGTGTCGCTCCATGACCACACCGCCATCCATGATGCCTGCCTCAAGGTAGCGCCGAATCAGTCGAAGCACTCTTTTGTCACTGACTCGTCTTG
>Ga0326726_10000419_pt1 | contig 40241 bp, 35 predicted proteins | sample MHFenrmetagenome_2_FD_207603 | JGI IMG/M metagenome (GOLD analysis project Ga0326726, IMG submission 207603) | Lab enriched peat soil microbial communities from Michigan Hollow, Ithaca, NY, United States - MHF15MN | ecosystem: Environmental > Terrestrial > Soil > Wetlands > Peat | place: USA... | reverse complement strand
GGCGGGACCTCTGCCTGATCCTGGACGGACGGGTCCGAATCAAGAAACAGACCAGGTTCGGAGTAGAATCACTTCTGGCGGTTCTCCACGAAGCCGATTTTTTCGGCGAACTCTCCCTGATTGACACACTCCCACGCTCCGCGCGGGCTGAGGCAATGGATGACTGCACCATCGCCGTCCTTGCCGGTCCCACGTTTCGCGATCTGGTCGCGGAAAGCCCCGAGTTCACCCTCAACCTTCTCAGCAACCTCGCCGTTCGCCTGCGGACGATGGACCAGACGTTCGTCCTGGAACTTGGCAGAAACGCCCTGGCCGCCAAGAACAAAATGGACCGGCTGAACTTGCTTATCGAGGCAAGCAAGATTGTCAATTCCGCAATCGAGCTGGACAAGGTCCTCACGCTGATTCTCGATGTCGCGGGTCAGAGCATAACGGCGGATCGCGGGACACTCTACCTGATCGACGCGGCGCGGAACGAGCTCTGGTCGAAGGTCGCCCAGGGAAGCAATATGGTCGAGATCCGCCTCCCGATCGGAAAAGGCCTGGCCGGCTACGTTGCCAAGACCGGCGAGACGATCAACATCGCCGACGCCTACAAGGATCCCCGTTTCAATCCCGAGATCGACAAGAAGAGCGGATATAAGACACACAACGTGCTCTGTATGCCAATGCGGAACAAGGACGGCGTCATCGTGGGCGTGTTCCAGTTCCTGAACAAGAAAGACGGCCCGTTCACTTCCGACGATGAATCCTTCATCGACGCCCTCTCGGTCCACGCCGCGATCGCCCTGGAGAACGCGCGTATGGCCCGCGAGATGGTGCAGAGCGAACGGCTCTCCACCGTCGGACGCATGGCAAGCACCATCATCCATGACATCAAGAACCCGATGGGAACGCTCCGGATGTACGCCCAGGTCATCAAAAAGAAGACCGGCAACACCGAAGCGTCCCAGCTTGCCGATGAGATCATCCGGCAGGTCGACCGTTTTGTCAATATGACCCAGGAAATTCTCGACTTCTCCCGCGGCGTGAGCGAAATCCACGCGGAGGATATCGAGATTACCGAGCTGATGGAAGGTGCCCTCGGGTTTATCGAAAAGGATCTCTCGAAGCGAAACGTTACCGTGGTCCGCAATTTCACGTTCCAGGGAAATGCCAAACTGGACGTGGAAAAAATGGTACGGGTCTTCTACAATCTCGCCGGCAATGCCGCCGATGCCATGCCGGAGGGAGGAACACTGACCGTCACAACGCGCCAGCAGGATCGCGTGCTGGCCATTGAGTTCACCGACAGCGGACAGGGAATGCCCCCCGAGATCCGTGCGCGTGTCTTTGAGCCGTTCTTCACCCACGGAAAGAAACACGGCACCGGTCTGGGTATGGCGATCGTCAAGAAAATCATGGATGACCACCACGGAAACGTCGAAATCGAGTCTGAAATCGGCAAGGGCACGACCATCCGCCTTCTGTTCACCCTCTCCTGATCCCCCCTCATCTTCCTTGAAATTTCCATGCAAATTCCGTAGTTTTCTGTATTGAGGCAATTCTGCGCGTGGTCACGGGCGCATGGCGGAATTGGCAGACGCGTTGGACTTAGGATCCAATGGAGCAATCCGTGGGGGTTCAAGTCCCCCTGTGCCCACAGATTCTTCACACAAGAAAAGGAATGCATCGGTGCAGGTCACCATTACCACGATCTCTCCCACGCAACAGGAAGCGGCATTCGACGTCTCCAGCGAGGATCTCCAGCCGCATTTTGACCGGGCATATGAAGAGTTCCGACCCAAAGCGCAGCTGAAGGGATTCCGGAAGGGCAAGGTTCCCCTCCCCATGATCAAAAAGATCTATGGCGAAGCGATCGAACAGGAAGCGATCGACAAAATCGCCAACGATCTCTACCGTGACGCTATGGATGAACGCAAGATCCAGCCCCTGGGGACACCGTCGATGACCAAACTGGATTTCCAGCGGAGACAATACCTTCGATTCACAGTGAAGTACGATGTCCGGCCCGCGATTACCCTTGAGCAATACAAAGGTATTGCAGTGGAGAAACCGGTCCATCCCGTCACGGATGCAGAAGTGGAAGACGAAATCCACCATCTCCGCCGGGCCAACAGCACCACGGCAGAGGCGGAAACCGTGACGGACAGCGAGCATGCAGTCACCGCAGACGTCCAGGAACTGGACGAGGCCGGAACCCCGCTGATCGGCAAGAAGACTTCCGGAACCCGTTTCTATCTGGCGGACCCTGCCCTGACGCCGGAGATCCGCGACGCCCTGCAGACGGCACGGAAAGGCGAAACCTACCGCGTCCGGTACGAATCAAAACATGATGACCACAGCCACACGCATCATTATGCCATCGCCGTGACCGCCATCGAAAAAGTCATCCTCCCGCCGTTCGACGAGGCCCTGGTCCGCAAGATCACGGGCGAAAAAGTAACCTCCCCCGACGAGTTCCGCACCAGCATCAGGAACGATCTCGCCGGCTACTGGGAAAACCAGGCAATGACGCGGTTGAATGACGCTATCGCCAATGAGGTCGTCCGCCGTCATGAAATTCCCGTCCCCGATACCCTAGTCGAGGCGTACCTCGATTCGTTTCTGGACGATATGAAGAGTCGAACCCGCGACCGCAAGCTGCCGGCAGGGTTCGACGTCGGGAAATTCCGTACCGAAAGCCGCCCGTACGCCATCTGGCAGGCGAAATGGTCACTCCTTAAGGAAGCCATCGCGGAAAAGGAAAACCTGACCGTCACAGACGAGGATGTCGCCAGGCTTGCCGAGACCGAAGCGGGACGGATCGGTATTGACAAAGAACGCCTCCTGGATTACTATAAGAAGTCCAGCGGCCCAACCGAACGATTGCTGTCGGAAAAAGTGATGAATTTTCTCCGGAGCCATGCAACGGTGCAGGAGAATGTGATGGAAACAACCCATACCTAACAGAGACTGGACAGGATTCTCGCGCATGACGCACGACTTCAAAGTCTATAACCAGCTTGTCCCCATGGTGGTCGAGCAGACCGGACGGGGCGAGCGAGCCTACGACATCTTCTCCCGCTTGCTGAAAGAGCGAATCGTCTTCATCGGCACGCCGATCGATGACACCATCGCCAGCCTGGTCATTGCCCAGCTGATGTTCCTCGAAGCCGAGGACCCGGACAAGGATATCGCACTGTATATCAACAGTCCCGGCGGCAACGTTTCCTCGGGCCTGGCAATCTACGATACGATGCAGTACATCCGTCCGGACGTTTCGACGATCTGTATCGGACTCGCGGCAAGCATGGGCGCGGTGCTGCTGGCCGGAGGAGCACCCGGAAAACGCGCCTGCCTCCCGAACTCACGCGTCATGATCCATCAGCCCTGGGGCGGCGTGCAGGGAACCGCCTCCGATATCAGCATCCAGGCGGAGGAGATCCTCCGGACCAAAAAGCGACTGAACGAGATCCTCGCGCACCACTGCAATAGACCGCTCGAGCAGATCGAGAAGGACACCGACCGCGACCGGTATATGTCGCCCGATGAGTCGAAGGCCTACGGCCTGATCGACAATATCTTCACCAAGCGGGAACGCGAACCGAAGAAATGAGCGAGGCCTTCAGATGAGCCAGAAGCCCAGAGGCGGTGACAAGATCCGTTGTTCCTTCTGTGGAAGGACGCCGGAAGAAGTGCAGAGCATCATCGCCGGACCCGACGTGTACATCTGCGACATCTGCGTGTCAAGTTCCGTGGATATCATCCGGAACAACCTTGCAGCCTTCGCGCAACGCCGCGGACCCAGGCCCGGCATGATTCCCTCGCAAATCAAGAAATCCCTGGATGACTACGTGATCGGTCAGGAACAGGCCAAGAAAAGCCTGGCGGTGGCGGTCTACAATCACTACAAGCGGATCGATGCCAAGGAACGCCTCTTTGAGATGGATGACATCGAGATCGAAAAAACGAACATCCTGCTCATCGGACCAACCGGCACCGGCAAAACGCTGCTTGCACAGACCCTCGCCAGAATCCTCGACCTCCCCTTCGCCATCGCCGATGCTACCACGCTCACCGAAGCCGGATATGTCGGCGACGACGTCGAAACCATTCTCGTCCACCTGCTTCAGAACGCCGACTACAACGTCGAGCGGGCCGAGCGCGGGATCGTCTATATCGACGAGATTGACAAGATCGCACGGAAGAGCGAGAGCGTCTCGATCACGCGCGACGTTTCGGGCGAAGGGGTCCAGCAGGCCCTGCTCAAGATTCTGGAAGGAACTGTGGCTGGGGTCCCTCCCAAAGGAGGACGAAAACACCCCGAACAGAGCCTGATCAACATCAACACACGCAATATCCTCTTTATCTGCGGGGGAGCATTCGAAGGACTCCAGAAGATTATTGCACGGCGCGTTAGCGCCAATCCGATGGGATTCGGAGCGGACATCAAGGGGAAGAAAGACGAAGACGCAGATCACTATCTCCAGATGGTCCAGCCTGAGGATCTGATTAAATACGGCATGATCCCGGAATTCGTGGGACGCGTCCCATTGATCGCTGCGCTCCACTCCCTGAACCGCGATGCACTCCACAGCATCCTGACCGAGCCGAAGAATGCCATCGTCAAGCAATACAAGAAGCTCTTCCGGATGGAAGGTGTTGAACTCCACTTCGAGCAGGGGGCGATCGATGCGGTGGTCGGCCTCGCCCTGGAACGCGGCACCGGCGCCCGGGCACTCCGCTCGATCATCGAGGAAGTAATGCTGGACATCATGTTCGGCCTCCCTGAACGGCCGAATGTGACCGAGTGCACGATCACAAAGGATGTGATCGCGAAGAAGAAGGAACCGCTCTACCGGTACGAAGAACGGAAACAGTCGGCGTAAAGAATCCGTTGTCCCCGCCTGCCCCACGGGAAACGCAAGGGCGGGCAGGTATGATCCATGGATACTGCATCGAGACCCCGGCATCGCTGCCGGGGCTTTTTTCTAATATATCCCCCGCGCGCTTGCCTGCTTCGTGAGTTTGATATCCTGGAGCTGCGGCGCCTTCAAACGAATCTCCAGCCGGAAATTGCGCCACTGCCCCATCGGCACCCAGCTGAAGTTCATCTCCCAGCAGTGCAGGTCCCGATAGACCGAAATCTGCGGCGCCGCAACTTGCTTGTTCAAGAAGTCGTAGCTGGCACTCGCGTTGATCTTCCAGAGCTCCGTCAGGTTAAACCCCAGCCCGATAATGACACTGGAACCACGGAACTTGTAGCGCGGATCCGCCTGGTTCTGCGAAAAGTTCCACATCAGATCGAGATTCCACGGGATGCTGAAGTCGGGCTCCTCCTGGTCGTAGAGCCCGTACACCCCGGTCCGCTGCCCCTGCCGCCGCAACGTGTCTGCCACCACCTTCGACGGTCCCGCCTCGGTCTTCTTCCGCTCACCACTCAGCCGTGTCCCAATGCTGATCGAAAAGCTGGTGAGCTCGGCGAGCTTCCCCTCTTCCTTCAGCAGAAACCTGTTGACACGGCGGCCGATTGACGGATTTCCCGGGTCGAGGGCAAATTGATACAGGTTGAACCGCCCGCTCCCCCCGATGGAAAGAACCTGACCGATGCTGGTGCGAAAATCCATCCCGATCTCGCTGAATCGCAAACTGTCTGCGGCAAAGTTGTATCCAATACCGAGATTCAGGTTCAGCAGCTGGAACTTGTTCTCCTTCACCGTGCTGTCGCTCGACACGGTCTTCATCTCCAACACATTCCCCACGCTGAGGCTGATCGCCTGACGTTCGCCTGCAGGCGCCCCACCGAATACCTCCCGCTCGAAACGGCTGTACCTCTGAAGCTGCCCGTACCGGTCCACGTACGATCCGTAATAGCCGAAATGCGATCGGGAGAAATCGGGCTGGTAGGTGTACGAAATGCTGGGGGTCACCTGGTGCCGGATACCGGTAATCCCCAGCACCCCGGGCTGGAAGATCCCGTAAAGCTTCGTGCTGGCGGAAATCCCCATGTCAAAGTAGCGGACCGCCTTCAACCCGCGGACATCCCGTGTGGTGGGCAGTGTGTCGGCGGCAAAGAGGTCCCCCTCAATACTCCGGGTATACCATTTCTCCGTGTAATTGACGAAGGGAGAGATCGTGAAGTAGCCGAGTTTGGGCGATGCGTTCACCGTGATGTTGTGCTGCATTCCCATTCGTTCGTTCACGCCCGACCCTGATGCGAGCTTTGTTTTCGTCCTGTTGTTCAGGAATTGGCCGTTGTAGGAGTAGCCGATGAACTCATACCAGTGTCCCGGTGTCGTAACGGCCCCACGCGCAGAGGAACGGAAGGGATAGCTGAGGCTCCGTGAAAAACTGACGCTGGGGAGGACTTCCGTCACTTCGACGGCGCCGGAATCGGGCCGAAGATTCTGGTCCCGGCGCAGATTGATGCTCATACTGTTCGGGGTCCCCTCCCAGTACTTGGTCAACGTCGCATTAGAAACTACGTTCTGGCGGAGCAGATCGTTCAGATTGTAGCTGGTCTGCTGGAAGAACGATGAACTCATGAAGGTGAAGTCAACGACCAGCCGCGTGGTCGGGTTGAACTCCTGGTTGTGGCTGAGACGTACATTGAACACCCGGTCGTCGCCGTAGCCGGGATCGCCGGGCTCACCTTCGATGATCCTGCCGTACGAAGCGCTGAGAGCACCGGAAAGAGAATACCGGAGGGCGTAACGGAAATCCGACGACAGGGTGGTACTCCCCTTGGAATAGAGATCGGTCCTGATGCTCCAGTCCGTGTAGTCGCTCATTGCCCAGTAATACCCCAGGTGCGTGAGGTACCGGCCGCGGGAGCTCTCGCCGTAGGCGGGCATGATGAGGCCCGAACGCCGGCCGCGTTCACTCGGGAAAATCCCGAACGGAAGCGCGAAGACCGGAACATCCGCGATATATAGGAAAATCGGCCGCGCAACAACCTTGTCCCGGACCATCACTTTCATCTCCGGGCTGCCGAAGTAATAGTGGGGATGCTCCAGATTGCACGTGGTGAAGCGCCCCGAGGCCACATACAGGACATCCGTATCAACTTTCTTGATCGCGCTGCCGTAATAGAGCCCCTGTTCGATCTCGGTCTTGCCGAGATCAATCTTTCCTCTCTTCGTTTTGAAATTGTAGGTGATCGTGGATCCATTGTAGGTTTCGCTGCCGTCAATCAGGATCGGCTCCCCCTTCATCCGCGTCCCGGCGCTGTCCGACGTATCCGCAACGCCCCGCGCATTCAGGACCGCAGTATTCCAGTTGATGTCGATCGTTTCCGACTTGAGACCAAGCTCCCGGTATTTGATGTCTCCCTTTCCGTAGAGATACATCTTCCGGTTCTTCAGGGCGTAATGGACGGAATCCACCGCGGTATACGTGACGACCGAGTCTATCCCCGACGGCGATGCTACAGGCTTCAGCGTATCCGCTACCCCCCCGGCGGTATCGGCGAGCGATCCCCCCCGCACTCGGAGCGTATCGCTCACCGCACGCTGGCGTTGCTGCGAGGGGAGCGGAGCAGAAGCCAGGAGAAGCGCCAGCACGATCAGGACAAGGCGGTTCATCGCTTTCTGTCCCTCCACCACATCAGAAGGCGGTCGCGAATCTTCTTCTCCGCGCCGTTTTCCGTGGGATGGTAATAGACTTTCTCCTTCAGGCCATCGGGCAGGTACTGCTGCTCGACAAAACTTTTCTCGAAGTCGTGACTGTACCGGTACTCTTTTCCGTATCCAAGCTCTTTCATCAGCCCCGTGGGGGCATTGCGCAGATGAAGCGGCACCGGCTCATCGGGCCGCGTCCTTGCATCTTCCAGAGCATCCTCAACCGCCCGATAGGACGCGTTGCTTTTGGGACAGCTCGCCAGGTAGGTTGCGGCCTGGGAGAGAACGATGCGCGCCTCGGGCATCCCGATATAATCCACAGCCGTAAAACACGAGGTCGCCAGGGTCAGCGCGTAGGGGTCGGCGTTGCCGATGTCCTCCGACGCAAGAACAATCATCCGCCGTGCGATGAACTTCGGATCCTCTCCCCCTTCCAGCATCCGGGCCAGCCAGTACACGGCGGCATCGGGATCGCTTCCACGGATGCTCTTGATGAAGGCGGAAATGATATTGTAATGCTCTTCTCCCCCCTTGTCGTACCTGACATACTTCCGTTGAAACGCTTCGTCAATTTCGCGGCTCGTGATGATCCGCTCTCCCGTTGTCGCGGGCTTTGCCAGACGCAGGGCCGTTTCCACACCGTTCAACATCATCCGCGCATCCCCTCCGGCAAGAAGCATCAGGCGCTCTCTGTCGCGCACCTCTACCTTGCAGGCTTTCAGCTCGGCATCCGTGGCCAGGACATGATCGAGAATACGATTGAGATTGTCGGCCGAAAGGGGTTGAAGCACGTAAATCCTGCACCGGGAGAGGAGCGGACTGATGACCTCGAAGGAAGGATTCTCCGTCGTGGCGCCGATCAGCGTGATGAGGCCGTCCTCCACGCTGTGCAGGAGGGCGTCCTGCTGAGCCTTGTTGAAGCGGTGAATTTCATCGATGAAAAGGATGGTCCGATTCTGCAGGCCGCGCCGGTTCTCTTCCGCACGTGTCAGCACTTCGCGGACATCGCGTACTCCCGATGAAACGGCGCTCAGCTGAAAAAAGGCGGAACTGCTCCGGAGAGCGATGAGGCGGGCGAGGGTGGTCTTGCCGCTTCCGGGCGGACCCCAGAAAATAAGAGAGGGAATCTGGTCGGATTCAATAAGGACACGGAGAGGCTTTCCTTCATCGAGAAGATGTTCCTGTCCGACAAACTCTTCAAGCCGCCGGGGACGGACGCGTTCGGCCAGCGGTGCTGTGCTCTTCGGAGTGTCAGACAGTTCCATATCATCGATCGTCAATCCACTCGGCCTGGCGAAGACGTGGACTACTCTTTCTTCCGATTCACCTTGTACACCGTCTCTCCCTCCTTCACCATCCCGTACTTTTCTCTGGCGACCTTTTCAATCGCGGCCTTGTCGCCGTCCAGCGCCTTCGATTGCGCCTGCAATGCCCGCTGCTCCGCTTCCGCGTCCCGGATTTGCCCTTCGAGAGTTGTCTTCTCCCGTTGAAGCTGGATGCGTTTCAACACCCCGCGAGGGCCGAAGAAAACATAGAGAGCGATGGGAGCACCGATAACAAGGAGAAGCATCAGCCGGCGGTTCTTCACGAACTTTCGCAGGCCAGCACGCAGAGCAACACTTTTCCCTTTTTTGCGATAGAAATCCATATCTGTGCCCGGGTCAATGTACTACATATTTGAAGGGTTTTCAAGGCGGCAGAATGCGGGGTACAGAACAAAACACCCCGGTCACCGTCAGGGTGCCGGGGTGTACCGGAAGCACCGTTGCGCTTCCTTATGCGTCCGCTCCTCAGTGGGCGGCAACAGCGACGCTGGGGATCACAAACCCGTACGTGCCCGGTTGTACGTACTGCTCGTAGAACCATGCGCACTTCTGCGCCACCTCAACGCTCTCGTCGAACTTCACGGCTCGCTTCACTGCGAATACCCCCCGCTCATCCCCGATCCGGCAGAGCGCCAGCGCAGCAACGATTCTGCAGCACTCGGGCTCCTGGGAACGCAGAATTGCCATCAGCGGCACAACCGCCTCCTGCGCTTTCAGCTCGCCCAGCATGAAGGCCGAACTCTGCTTGAGTCCCAGATTGTCGGACTTCAACCCGATCATCAGATTGACGACCGCAGCGTCATACTTTTCGTTCGTCAATCCGGCATATTTTTCCCCACCGGCAGCCAGGGTGGTGAACGCTGCCAGAAGGACCAGAACGCCCAGCGACATCGCGATCCGTTTCATGTGACCCTCCTCCCGAAAACCTTGCATGTGATGGTTATCCGGCCTCTCTCTGGCCTTTCCACTGTAGGTACGGAGGGCATACGGAAAGGATGTGCCTTTGCGGTGAAACGCGGAACGGAACGATGAGATGCTGAAAGAGCGCGATGAGACGCTCTACCGGTACCACTCTCTGGCGGGTGTATAGGCGCGCCGCAGGCCGTTCATCAGCCGATGCCGTTCAAGCGCAAGGGCTATCAGCCGGTCGAGCAGGGCGGAGTACGACATCCCGGTCGCTTCCCAGAGCTTCGGATACATGCTGATCGACGTGAATCCGGGGATCGTATTGAGTTCGTTGAGGTACACGCGCTGAGAACGCCGACTCAAGAAAAAGTCCGCGCGCGCCATGCCAGCGCAGTCGATGGCCTGAAAGGCACGAACCGCCATCACACGGATCTTCGAAGACAGGGCTTTTGGCAGAGGCGCGGGGATGAGCGCCTGCGATTTGCCATCGACGTATTTCGCCTCGTAATCGTAAAACTCGTTCGAGGGAATGATCTCCCCGAGCACCGAAGCGATCGGGGCGTCATTGCCCAGAACTGCACACTCGATCTCACGGGCATTCACAAACCCCTGCTCCACAATGACCCGCCGATCGTACTGAGCGGCAAGCGCAATCGCCGCCTTCAGTTCCTTCCGGTTGTGCGCCTTGGAGATGCCCACACTCGAGCCGGTATTGGCAGGCTTGACAAAAAGGGGATAACGCAAATGACGTTCAAGGCGCGCAAGAACCCCCTTCGGTTTCCGCTCGTACGCGCTCGACGGGAATGCAAGGTACTTCGCCAGCGGGAACCCCTCCCGCTGCAGAATCTGCTTCTGGGCAATCTTGTCCATCCCGACCGCCGACCCCAGGACGCCCGCACCCACATACGGAATGCTGGCAAGCTCGAGAAGGCCCTGCACCGCCCCATCCTCACCGTATGTGCCATGCAAAACCGGAAATACGACGTCGAGAGGAAGGGCCGGGCCGTCACCCGCTTCGGCGGCAAGTAACGCCTGCCGGTTCGGTTCGGGAACGAGGAATCGCTCCGGCTCGCGCTCGAGCCCCGCTTTGGCTTTGAGCAGCTGAAGAGAACGGTCCGAACTGATCCACCGCCCTTCAGGAGTGATGCCGATCGGCACCACCTCGTATTTTTCCTTGTCCAGCGCCTGAATCACCGACGCGGCGGAGACGAGCGACACTTCGTGTTCGCCGGATCTCCCGCCAAATACCACCCCAACTCTGAGTTTTTTCTGCATCGTGTTTTCCCGCAGATAATCCTACTGTTTCTCCCCCCGATAGTACGGGGCAAGCGACCTGCTCGGGGGAAGAGTCCGCTCCCGGATCACATACAGTAACCGCGTGGCATCGCGGTCCCAGACAATACGCTGAACACCTCCCCCTTCCTCCTTGATCTTTCCGTTGGTGCGAAGAATCTCCCGCTCCGGCAGCACAATGACAAACAGTTCGTTTTCCCGAACACGCAGGCCTTCTACCGCAGCCGGCTCCTTGAACGAATAGGTCAGTTCACCGAACAGCGTATCTCCGCGCGTATACAGCTTCTTGTCCACCACGTGACGCGCTTTTGCCTCGAACTCCTTCTCCACCCCCGCGTCAAAGGACGAAATCATCACCCGGTAATCGTGCGCGACCGCCGAATCGGTCACGCCGTCAGACCGGATGTCAATCATCCGGAGCAGGTGCTCTCCGCTCCCATCCTTGTCCAACCTGATCCGGTGCTCCGTCGTCCGCACCTGGAGACACCCCGGAATCACCGCGAGGAGCAACACCATCACGGTAATAACACTCGATTGTCGGTTCATGGGCTTCCTCATGGATTGATCGCTGCACGTTAAACGAATCGTGTCTCCCCCCGCACAACTCCTACGCTCTCCCTTACCGGGTACCCCGTTCCAGATCTTCCAGACTTTCCCGCTCGCGGATGAGCGTCATCGTGCCGCTTCCGACCAGCACTTCCGCCGGGCGGAGCCTCGCGTTATAATTCGATGCGATCGCATATCCGTACGCCCCGGCTCCCATCAGCGCCAGCAGGTCCCCCCGGTCGCACCGTGGAAGCAGGCGATCCTGGGCAAAAAAGTCTCCCGATTCACAGACGGGCCCAACCACATCTACTCGTTCGTGGGACGCACCGCGGAGACGCACCGGAACCACCTGATGGTGTGCATGGTAGAGGCTTGGCCGGATCAGATCGTTCATGCCGCCATCAACGATGACAAAGATTTTCTCTCCTGTCTCCTTCCGGTAGACCACCCGGACCACGAGCACGCCGCTCTGAGCAATGATCGCCCGGCCAGGCTGAATCGAGAGCGCACATCCGGTTCCGGCAAGAATCGGGAGCACGGCCCGGATCATTCCCGCTGTCGAGAGGTCCGCACGTTCGGGCGGTTCGGCAGGAAGCTCAGGATGGCAAAGAAACCCGTGATACTGTACTCCATACCCGCCGCCGAAATCAAGATCGGGGAGGCGAAGGCCCGCATCGCGAAGCTCCCCGACAAGCCCGACAAGCGACCGGGCTCCGTTCAGGAAAACCCCCACGTCCGTGATTTGCGACCCGATGTGGCTGTGTACTCCGCGGACGTCAATATGAGAAAGCGCTGCCGCCCGGAGCAGGACCTCCCGCGCCTGATGGCGCGGGACGCCGAATTTGTTCTGCTTCTTGCTGGTAGAGATATACGCATGACCCCCGGCATCAATGTCGAGGTTGACGCGCAGCAGGATCCTTCCCGTCGTTCCCAGGCGGCCCGCGATCTGATCAATCACGTCGATCTCCTGTACGGACTCAACGGCAAACGCGTGCACGCCGCGGACAAGCGCTTCTTCTATTTCGTCATCGCGTTTTCCGACCCCGCTGAAGGTAATGCGGTCGGGCCGGAATCCCGCGCGCAGAGCAAGGTAGAGCTCCCCCCGTGACCCGACATCCGCACCGAGTCCTTCCTCCCGCACCAGACGCAGGATCGCCGGGTTTGCATTGGCCTTCACGGCATAACAGACCAGGTGCGGATGCCCATCGAACGCCCCCTCAATCTCGCGGCAACGCTCCACGATGGCCTGCCGGGAATACAGATACAGAGGTGTGCCGAACTGCGAGACGGCTTCGCGAACCGGCACGGATTCACAGTGGAGCTCTGCCTTCTGATAGGTAAAGTGCTGGTTCGCCATCATCAGGACCTGAAGGAAAGGGCATACACAATGACGCTCCGGAAAGGAGCAAACACGGCTTCAATGAGGACGTCAAAGGCCGTCCCGACCGCAGGAACATTGAGAAGAAAAATCAGCGCAAAAACACCGAAGAATCCGATGCGGCGGTACCCTTCTGCAGCTCTGGCGGGAAGCGCCGCAGCAATGAGATGAGAGCCGTCCAGCGGAGGAATGGGGAGAAGATTGAACACCGCAAGCACGATGTTCAGATAGGCCCCGCCATAGAACATCTGATAGAGAAAAACCAGAAGATCATATCCTGTTGACCCTTCCGGCACGTTAAGCGACCAGGCCAGAAAGCCAAGAAGGACGACCGCCACTGAACAGCATCCTGCCAGAAGAACGTTTGAAATCGGTCCCATGGCAGAAACCAGGGCTTCATCACGCCGGAGCCGGGCAAAATGGGAGGGGTTCACTGGAACGGGCCTGGCCCATGCAATAAAGACCCGGCCCGCAGTCATAAGGGAGAGAAGCGGAATCAGCACGGAGCCGATCGGATCGATGTGCGGCAGGGGATTAAGCGTGAGCCTCCCTGCATCGCGTGCCGTCGGGTCGCCGAGCCGCAGCGCCATCCAGCCGTGCGCCAACTCATGAATGACCACCGAGAAGAGCAGAATTGGAAGAAGCGGAAGATAGTCGGTCATGATGCCTCGGAGGCTCCCCGGTCCTCTCCCGGAATCATCGATGACGCAAACCGGAAGTATCGCGTAAAATCAGGTGCAAAACCCTCTGCATGGAAGGCCCCGCTCGCCCGGTCCTGACAATAGACCCCTCGGTACTCCTTCCGAACCACCCGCTGGAGCATATCCACCAGGCGGTCGACATCCTCCTCGTTGTTGTAGCAACCGAAACTCGCCCGCACCATGCCCGGCATACTGCTCTTGTTCCCCGCCATGACTTCAGCCGTCAGACGACGATCGTCCTCCGGGGAAACGTGCAGAAGTGCTTTGACGTAGGGATGGGCGCAGAAGCACCCGTTCCGGACACCGATGCCCCCTTCCACGCCGAGGATCGCCGCGGTAAGCGCGTGATGCACTCCCTCTACATTGAACGTGATGACCCCCACTTTCTCGCGGAGATTGTCCGTCGGCCCGTAGAGCCGCAGTCCCGGGATTCCTTTCAGCTTCCCGTAGGCGTATGCCAGAAGTGCGTGCTCATGCTCCGCAATCTCCTCCATCCCCACGCGCGAGAGCACATCGATGGCCGCCGCAAGAGCAATGCCGCCGGGAACGTTCGGGCTCCCGGCCTCTTCCTTGTGCGGGGGATGGTTCCAGACCGCCGTTTCCAGCGTCACCACTTCAACAACTCCGCCCCCGACCGCGTCCGGGTCCCCTTCCTCGAAGAAGCGTTTCGGCCCGATCAGCGCGCCCGTTCCAAACGGCGCGTACATCTTGTGCGCGGAAAGTGCGAGGAAGTCGATATGTGCGGGATCGTCATCAGAGAGCATGCGGATCGGCCGGTGCGGGGCCAGCTGAGCAGCGTCCACAAAGAGAAGCGCCCCGGCCTCATGCGTCCAGCGTGCAATATCGCGGAGAGGTGAGCAAAGACCCGAAATGTTCGACGCGCCGTTGATCGCGACAAGGCGAACGCGACCGGCGTGCTTCCGCAGCGCCGTGCGCAGTGCGGCACTATCGAGATGGCCGTCCTGTCCGATCCCAATATGAACCACAGTGGCATGCTTTCGCCACGGAAGGTCGTTGGAATGATGCTCCATAAGCGAGGTGATCACCACGTCGCCGCGCCGGAACGCGAACCGGTTGGCCAGCTTGTTGATGCATTCGGTGGTATTCTTGGTGAAAATGACCGTGTTTGTGGCGAGATCCGTCCCGACGAAACGGCCGACGGCATCGTGCGCACCGTCAAAGACCGCTGTCGAGAGAAGCGACTTGAATCCTGTTCCACGATGTACACCGGAATACCAGGGAAGGTATTCTTCCAGAGCGCTCATGACGTGTCGAAATGCCGGCGTGCTTGCCGCGTTGTCGAGAAAAACATAGGGCCGTTCCGAACCGTCGAGAACGGGAACCAGTGTCTCGATGCCGACAATCTCTTTGCGAAGGGCTGAAACGGTGAGCTCGGAGTTCATACGGTTTCGAAGAGTAATGATGCTGCCATCCTATCCGCGAGGATGGAATGTTCGGTGGACTTCTTTGAGATATTCCCGATCGATGTGCGTATACACCTGCGTCGTGGAAATGTCCGAGTGACCGAGCATCTCCTGAACAGCCCGCAGATCGGCACCTCCCTCCAGGAGATGGGTTGCAAAGGAATGCCGGAAGGTATGGGGGTGCACTTCTTTTGCGATTCCAGAGCGACGTGCGTACTGCTGGACGATCTTCCAGACGGCCATGCGGGTCATCGGTGTTCCGCGGGCATTCAGGAAAAGCACGTCCTGTGCGGCGCTCCGCTTCAACAGCCGCGCCCGGCATTCAGTACGATACCGCTCAATCCAGCGCAACGCAGCCTTGCCGATCGGAACCAGCCGCTCCTTCGATCCCTTGCCGAACACCCGCACCACTTCCTGGCCAACGGCCAGATCTCCCTGGCGCAACGTGATCAATTCCGACACGCGCATTCCGGTGGCGTACAGAGTCTCGAGAATGGTACGGTCCCGGAGCCAGAGCGAACGCTTATCCTGCTCGGTCGCCCGGGGTTGCTGAATGATCAGGTCAACCTCTTCCGGAGTCAGGACCTCGGGCAGAGAACGTCCGAGCCGGGGCGGCGTCACCGCCTCCGCCGGATTGATCCTCGTGACACCCTCGATCATCAGGAATTTGTGAAACCCCTTGACGGCCGAAAACGATCGATTAACGGACCGCGGAGAGAGGCCCTCTTCCCGCAGGTTGACAAGAAACTGGGCGGCGTGGGTACCGGATACCTGTGTGAGATCCGTAACGTGCCGGGCCTCCAGAAATGCAAGGTAGCGGGTGATGTCCAGTTTGTACGACGCGAGAGTGTTGGGCGCCGCATTCTTCTCCAGCGACAGAAAATGAAGATACTGGTCACAGTACCGGTTCATTCCTTGTCGGTCTCCCTGATCGTCCGGTCCAGGCCGGGATGCAATGGATCCTCCCCTTCCACGACGGGCGGAAGTCCGGGCGGCGGTTCGACCGGCGCTTGTTTCCGCACGCGTTTCTTTGGCTGCTCGGGATACTTGACCCGCGTGTGATAAACGCCCACCAGGACATTCAGAAAGGCCCCCTTGATCTTCGTGAGGTCTTTCAGCGTGAGGGGACACTCATCCAGTTCTCCCTCTTCGACCCGGCGTTTAATAATATCGTCGATGATATCCTGCAACCGCTGGGGAATCGGGTCTTCGACTGTCCGCACGGCAGCTTCCACCGCATCCGCCAGCATCATGATACCGGTTTCCTTTGTTTGCGGTTTCGGGCCCGGGTACCGGTAATCCTGTTCGTTGATCTCGTCCACCTTCGTCTCGTCAGGATCCTGCTCCGCCAGCTTGAGTGCCTTCGAATAGAAGAAATCGATCCGCGTGGTTCCGTGATGCATCGGAATGAAGTCGATCACTTCCTCCGGAAGGCCGTATTCCTGGGCGAGCGCCACGCCGTCCTTCACGTGCGCCGCGATGATCAGCGAACTCATGCGGGGCGCGAGCTTGTCATGCCTGCTGCGGGTTGTCCGCTGGTTTTCCACGAAATAGGTCGGCTTCAGAATCTTCCCCACGTCGTGGAAATACGCCGCAACGCGCGCCAGAACTTCATTCGCATCCACGGCTGCCGCTCCCGCTTCCGTCAGCGAGGCCATACTCATGCTATGATGATACGTCCCGGGAGCCCTTTCCGCCAGCAACCGCAACAGGGGATGGTTGAACTGGGCGAGCTCGATGAGGGTGAGATCGGTCGTTACTTTGAACACCCGCTCCAGGAAGATCAGGAGCCCGTACGTCAGAACGGGCGAGACCACGGCGTTCGCCAGGCAGAACAGGAGTTGCTCGACGATCACGGGCAACGGTTCGGAACGCTCCAGCCCGAGGCCGATAACCACGAGCCCGTAGCCCAGGAAAATGAAGAGCAGCGACCGGAATATCTGCGTCCGGTTCTTCATGTCACGGACGCTGAATACCGACAGCGCGCCTGCCACAAGCGCCGCCAGCGCAACCGAATAGTCGTTCCCCCGGATGCCGGCCGCGACAATCGCCATCGTCACGGTTCCATAGAACCCGACCCGTGAATCGAAAATGATCGTCAGGAGCATGGACGCAGCGGGAACGACAATCAGATACTCAATAGGCGCAGCGACATCCAGCTCCCGTGTCAGATATGCAAGAAAGCCGATGAGAAGGAACAGCAATGCAATGAGGTTGAGCCGGCGGTTGTTCCCGATGAGCTTCTTGCGGAAGAGACCGAGGTAAATCGTAAAGAGCACGAGCGTCAGGGCAACGTGAAGCACGTTTCCGAGAAACTGCAGCGGCGTTCCGGCCGCGGACCCCCGGTCAAGGCGCGCCCGCTGGAACGAGTCGAGCTTCAGGCGGGTCTCCTGCGTGATCCGCTCATGCTTGCTGATGATGCGCTCGTTTTCCTGAACAAAGCCCACGGTGCGGGGCACAGCATCGATTGCCGCCGCGATCGCCTGGTCTGTCCCGACTGCGCTGTAACGGATATTCGGCGTGAGGTGGGTAATACCGATCTTGTAGGCAATCCCCATCGTGCCCGATGGAGAGCCGTAGAATGCTTCGAGGCGCTGCCCCAGAAGGACGACAACGTCGTTCTGGTCGAGCAAACGATCAACCGGAACGATCTCTTCAATGGTCCCCTGGCGAACGGCAATTTCCCCGCGCGCGATGGAATTCCTCGGCCGATCGATGATACCCGTAGCAAGGAATCCCTTCCCCGCCGCAAGAAGGAGGTTCTTCAGATCGTCCAGCTTGCCGCTCGCCGCCAGAGAGTTCAAACCGTCCCATTCTCTATCCGTAAAGGGAATATCAAGCCCAGCGGCAATGCGCCCGAACCGCGCCGAATCTTCCGCGGCGGCCGAAAGGTGGAGCCGAAAACTCCTCCGGGCTTCGGCCCGCAGGGCGAGCGCCTCATTCAGGCGGATGAGGAACTGATCAAGTCTGGTCGCATGGAGGAGAACCGCCTGAGTGTCCCGCTCGAACACCTCGTAAACATTCTTTCTGGCTCCCTCGACGTCTTTTGCGTAGTCCTTTTCTTCACGAAGGATGGGAAATGAAAACGGGGCAATCAGGTCTTTCTGAGCCCAGATCGCCCCGACCTTATACTCGAGTTGCAGCGATTCGGCGCGGGGAAACATCAACGCCAGAAGGAATACCAGCAGAATCCCAATGGCGAGTTTTACGGCCATCTCGCCCGGAAGCCGCCCCTTCTTGACCCACGTCAGCAGATCAGATATGCTTTGCCGTTCTGCCATAGATTATGTAAACAAATATGTAGAGAAACCTTTTGAGAATCAATTCACCAAAAAACAGAAACCCCGCCAGTGGCGGGGTTCTTTCAGCACGAATGTCAAGAGGGCATCAGTTGTTCTTCGCACCCTGCACAATCCAGTCGATGAAAAGCCGAACCTCCTCCTCGCTCAACCGCTTTGTCTCCCCCTTCTTCCTTTTCGAATCAAGAGGCATCGGATCACCGAACGGCGCTTTGCCGTTCAGCTTCTGCACAAGAATGCTCTCCTTCGGTCTCCCCGGAACAACGGGCACACCGTGCTTCCCTCCCGCCATCAGGAGATTATAGGTGTCCAGCGACAACTCGCTCGGATTGAAGTGATCCTCCGCATGACAGGGAAGACACTTGCGTTTGATGACCGGGAACACATCGCTCTTGAAGGAAATCTCCGCCCTTCCCCCCGGCCCCCCTGCTATCGCAGCACTCACACCCGCCACAAGGAGGTACCAGACTACTGCCGGCCGTCTTTCCACGTGTGAGCACCCTTTCCGTTCTAGAGATAAAAATGCAGCAGAAGATGCAGTTCGTTATTGCGTTGATCCGTCGGATCCTCGATGTTGAACCGATACATCGGGCGGAATTCCACTCCGGCAATCGGAAAGAATTCACACCCGACACTGATACGCGACTTGCTGCCGGTTTTGAAGTCCCTGTCCGGATCATAAAAGTCATAGGCAAGCTTCAAATCCAGGCCCGGCGTTACAAGATACGACCCTTCGATGTAGCTTACGAAACCCGTCACGGTTGGAATGCTCCCCGATGAACGGAGGATATCCACCTCACCCAGAACGGAGAAATTACCGTAGCTGAACGATCCAAACCCGCCGTACATGCTGCTTCGTAGCCCCGCATCACTCTCCTTCGTGAAGATATCCGCACCGACGCCGAGATGGACATCCTCCCCGAGTTCGAACATTCCCTCCGCACGACCGAGAAGCGCCTTGTTGCTTCCGCCGTAGCCCGCAAACCCGTCATTGGCGTTATAGACGCCCCCCACGATAGAGAACCGGCCCGGCGAAACGCCGGCCTCGACGCCGGTCAGTTCCGGACGCCCCGCTTCCGGACTGAATCCCGTCACCGTGCGAATGTACGCCGTGTGGTCATCGAGCTTTGTACCGAAGTTCGGTACGAATTTTCCCACCTTCACGTGACCGTTCGCGGGAAGAATGTTGAGCAGCCCGAATGCCTCAAACCCGCTGTAGAGACCCTTCTTCAGAAAGATGTTCACCTTCTTCGCAAGCCGGAAATTCAAATACAGGTCACCCTGCATCTGAAAAAACGCATTCCGGGACCGGGTCGTGTCAGGAAGCTGTTGATAATAATAAAGCGTGCGGAAATCAGCACCCACCCCCATAACGTTGGTCAACAGAGTGGTAAAATCCTCGAGCTCAAACGAGTTCGACCATGCCGGCACCGGGAGTTTCTCCCTGCCGTATTGTGCTCCAAAGGCCTGACGCATGGCCCCCCCGGCCGGATTGACGTGACAGGACTGGCATTTGTCCCCCGTACGGGCTGCAAACTGTGGAAGTGCCGTGGCGTCCGCGAGGGTGAGATAGAGAAACAACGCGGCGATTGCTGGGGTGCGGTTCATGGGATAACCTCTGTGTGGTGGTCTGATAATATACCCAGCGCAAACCAACCTTGCAACCGACTCAGTTGTCCTTCGCCCCCTGATCGATCCACCCCTTTATAACTGCGATCAAGGAATCGGGAAGCGGGGTCCCGCCAAACGGCATTCGGTCACCAAAGGGAGGGGTTGGCCCCAGCTTTATGATGATATTGCTGCCGGCTCCGTTCCCGGTGACAACCGCAGCACCATGATTTCCCCCCGCTTTGAGCGCCGCAACATCCGTCACCGTGAGTCCTCCGCTTCCACCATGGCATCCGGTGCATCCGTAGCTGGTAAGTATGGGGAGTACCTGACTCTGAAATGAGAGGCTACCCCCGGCAGGAACCGGTGGTGCCGTTTGAGTGGGCCCGGTCCCCGAATCACTGCACCCCGCGACCAGACCCAGAACTACGGTCAACCCGAGCAGCGCCCGCCTGGCCACATGCTGAGACATCATATCCATGATAGAGTCCTTGCATCGATGATGGAGAAGTCCTCACCCGATCCTCAATTGGAGTGCGGCTGAGCATCGCTGCGCTACGTCACGAGCAACATTATCCGTGTCTGAACGATTCCCGTCGGCGTCACAAGACGGTAGAAATAGGTTCCGCTGGGAAGCCCCGTTCCGTCAAATCGTACTGCGTAGGTACCGGCCTGGGTGACACCGTTCACCAGTGTGGCGACTTCCTGCCCGAAAAGGTTGCAAATCCGGGGGTTGAAGGATTGTGAGGCAGCACAAAATCATTGGTCACTCTTCCGTTTCCATGTTCATGCAGAGCCCGTGGTGTTCTCCTTGGAGAATTTCCTTGCGGACATACACATGGTACAAGGCCATCCTCCACGTTGTTCAATCGGGCCGGCCGTCACGGTTATCGTCCCGGAAAACCTCCCCGAAGGACGTGCGGATGCTCTCATCGATCGCGCTGCTGTTCGATAATAGCGCGGGATCCAGGGCCAATCCCCCCGACAGAAACCACTCCACGGGATCCACCAGCAGCGTCACGCTGGTCATCCCACCCTCCCCGATCGTTACCGGTGTCCTCAGCCGCTGTTCCTGTTCTGCGTTTACACGTGACCGGTACACAAAGGGGACCCCCCCATATGTTCCCCTTACGATGACGGAGAAGCGCAGGTTTCCGCTTTCGCCCTCACGAAACTCAGGATCAGGAATTGGTTCCGTATCTTCCGGTTTGTGCAGCTGGAATTTTACACGGTCGTACACACCCGCGCGGACGCGGGACACGCCGACCATCGTCATGCCCCCGTTGAGATCCAGCGGCACTGCCACGATTCCCGACTGCACATCGACGCTATCGTCGGAAACGGCGGCACCAAACCGGATGCGCTTGAGAAGGACCTTTACAGAACTGATCCCCAGTGTCGCGTCCGTCTTCTCCAGGGAAGAACGCGATGCTTTCACATTGAGCATGACATTGTCGACCGACGGATTGATCGATGTGTCTCTACACCCGGATGCCAGGGCCAGGAGGCCCGAAAACGTGAGCGCCAAAATGTTAAGGCCGCGCATCCTAACGTGTCGTGTACTCTCCTTCATGCTGCTTCTGCCAGCTCCTGCCAGCCCGTGCGCCTGGCATAGCCGGCAAGGCTTCCGGCAAGCATTTTCCTCCCACGGTGGATCCGCGAACGAATCGTGCCGATGGGGGCCTGCATGAAGTCTGCGATTTCTTCGTACGTCTGTCCTTCGATGTCGCTCAGAATAATGGCAGTCTGATATTCACGAGGAAGCTGCTCAAGGGCTCTGATGACTTCGTCCCCCAGAATCGCCTTCTGTTTTCCCGGCTCCGTGTCATCACGGAGGGACACCGGCGTTCCGCGCCCGTACTCCAGGGTTTCTCCCCCGAAGACTTCCGGCGACTCCCGCAGCATATCAACACTGAGGGGCTCAATCTGCTTGCGGCGGTAGAAATTGATGTACACGTTCTTGCAGATCTGAAAGAGCCAGGCCCGGCAGTTGGTCCCTTCCCTGTACATGGTGAATGACCGATACGCCCTGAGCATCGTCTCCTGCACAAGATCCCGGGACAGTTGTTCGTTACGGCAGAGCTTGAAGGCGAAACGGCGGAGTGAATCCATATGCGGGAGTGCCTCAAGCGAAAACCGATCCTGCGAACTCATGGTGCTCCTCCGTGGTTGGCGATGGTGAATCCTCTGATGGAGAATGCATGTCAAGGTCCATGCCACCCGGGAACGGATACACGAGGGGGCATTTTGGGGGGAAAAAGTCAGAAAAGAATTCGTTCGGGCGGAAAAGTGTAGCCGGCATGCCACACTTCCGGAAAACGCCTCATCGCGACGTGTGGCAAGAACTCCACACTTCCGGTCTATCTCAATTGCCCTGGCGGGTTCGTTGGCGTTCGCGCGATGAAGGGGGTGTATTCGCGGAATGGAGAGAAAGAACCGGGAAGCCATTCTGCTTGCGGAAAGGATTCTCTTGGAAATTTTCCTGTACCGCCATGATTTCCAGATTCCGGGAAGCGAAACAGGGAAGGAATCGCAAGGTGAGTTTCCTGAGCAGAGCGTGCAGAGGGGGCCTTCAAAGTGGCATTTTTCGACCTCTTTTTTAATGAAATGCCTTCCGGCGTGTGGAGGTTCTTCGTTGACTTTAATTCTGAGAATCTGTACATTTGTAACCCATTGAATTATCTATTCTTACCCCAGCAAGGATCCTCAGATGTTTGCAGTAGTGGAAATCGCCGGCAAACAGTTCAAGGTGTCGCCAAAGGACACCATTAAGGTTCCGTCCCTGAAAGAGAAGTCGGGAGCCAAGCTGAAATTCGACCGCGTCCTCCTCATCGGGACCGACAAGGAAATCCGTGTCGGCAACCCGGTTGTGGCGGGGGCAACGGTTGAAGGCACCGTTGTCGACCATGGCCGCGCAGAGAAGGTCATCGTCTTCAAGAAAAAGAAGCGAAAGGGATACCGGGTCAAGCGCGGCCACCGTCAGGGATACACCCAGGTACAGATCACAGCGATTGCGTAGCAGGGAGAGTCATGGCACACAAAAAAGGAGTTGGCAGCTCACGGAACGGTCGCGATAGCAATGCACAGCGGCTCGGTGTGAAGCGCTTCGGCGGTGAACAGGTCTCGGCCGGGAGTATCCTCGTCCGCCAGCGGGGTACGCGGTTTCAGCCCGGCGTCAATGTCGGCATCGGCGGTGACGATACACTCTTTGCCAAGGTCACCGGCGTCGTCGCCTACAAAAAGTTCAGCAAGGCGAAAAAAGTCGTCAGCGTTCTTCCAAAGGGATGAGTCTTCGCCCCGGGCTTTCCGGGACATTCCTTCTTCCTTGTCCCCGGTGAGCGCAGGGCCGCCATCCACCCCATCCGCCCGCGCCAGGCGGATGGACACCCCAGGAATGCGCGTACAATCTCCTCCCCTTCCAGACAATCCTTCACACCCACCCTAATCAGGAGAACAACAATGAAAATCACGGTCATCGGTGCAGGAAATGTCGGCGCCACCACCGCACAACGCCTTGTGGACCGCCAGCTTGCCAATGAGGTGGTCCTGGTGGATGTTCTTGAGGGTGTTCCCCAGGGAAAAGCTCTCGACATGTTCGAGTCTACGCCCGTCGAAATGACCGATGTCCGTGTCATCGGCACCAACGGCTATGATGAAACAACCGCATCCGACATCGTCGTCATTACGGCGGGTATCGCGCGCAAGCCCGGAATGAGCCGCGACGACCTGATGAACACCAACAGTGCGATCGTCAAGAGCTGCACCGAAGCCGCAGTCGCCAAATCCCCGAACGCAATCGTCATTGTCGTTTCGAATCCCCTCGACGTCATGACGTACGTCGCGATGAAGGTCGGCAAGCTCCCGCGCAACCGGGTCATGGGAATGGCCGGTGTCCTGGATACGGCCCGCTTCCGCAGCTTCATCGCACTGGAACTTAATGTCTCCGTGGAGGATGTTACCGCCTTCGTGCTGGGCGGCCACGGCGATTCTATGGTTCCCCTCCCGCGCTACTCCACCGTCGCCGGAATTCCCATCACCGAGCTGCTTCCGCAATCCGCCATCGATCGCCTGGTCAAGAGGACCCGCGACGGAGGTATCGAGATCGTAAACTTCCTCAAGACCGGCAGTGCCTACTACGCACCCTCGTCCGCGGCCGTACAGATGGTCGAAGCAATTGTGAAGGACAAGAAGCGCATCCTCCCCTGTGCCGCCTATCTCCAGGGAGAGTATGGAATTACGAATACCTTCGCGGGTGTGCCGGTGAAACTCGGGCGCAAAGGAATTGAAGAAATCATCCAGATCAAGCTCAATCCCGACGAGCAGGCCGCCCTCACCAAGTCGGCCAGTGACGTCACAGCACAGATCGCGAAGCTGGCCCTCTGATCGTTGTTTCCCCTATGCATATGCTCAGGGCAATCGCACCGTATGGCAACACCGTTCATGGGACGATTGCCCTTTGCTTTTTTGCGGCGACCTTTGCCCTCTCCGGATGCCGCAGCACAAATTCCCCCGACGAGCTGGCCGCACCTTTTGTCCTCGCCGCAGGAGACCGGTTCGTCTACGACGGATGGACGACGAATGCGTTTGGTTACACCCTGGACTCCTCCAAGACCCGTCGCACGTGGGACGTCCTGACTGCCACGGCCAGCGGCGGAGGATACAACGACGCGGTCATGATCCGCGAAGAAATCCTGCACGTGACAACCAACACCACCACCGTCGACACGTTTCTTCTCCGGCTGACAGCGGAAGGGTATGTACTTCGCTACGGATTTCTCGCTGATCTCGTGAAGCGGCGTGAAGCGCGCGTGATACCGCGACGATGGGATACGCTGGTCGTCCAGGACGCGCGTTTCTGGACGGTGGGAGCGCTGGACTCGGCTGGTCAGATGAACGTGCGCGCGTCAGTTCCTGCGGCGGAAGACTACTTCAACGTGGATGTCAACGGGGTCTCTTCCATTTTCGCTGCCCGTCTTGTTGAAATGGACAATGAACAACTCCAGTATGCATTCTGGTTCAGCACCAACCCTCCGTGCTTCCCCCGTTTCGAGGAGGCTCCCGATCCCATCAACAACATCAGCAACGGCTCTCTCCTCCTTCTCCGCCAACTCCGGCTGGCGCCGCGATAGGAGCGGCGTACCGGGGGCAACGCCTCTCTCTCCTGGTGCGTGTTCCACTCACCCCCCTCGGCACCGTCGCGTGCCCGACACCCCGTCTACTTCTTCAGATCAATCCAGAGCCGTACCTGGTAGCCCGACTTCAGCGCCTCAAATTCCACACGATCCATCAACGTCCGCATCAGAAAGATCCCCCGGCCGCTCTCCCGCAGCAGGTTTTCTTCCCTCAGGGGGTTCGCTACTTTCTCCGGTCTGAATCCCCTCCCCTGATCGTTAATGACAAACAGGAGCCAGCCGGGGAGGACCTCGCAGACCACAAAGACCTTTTTCTGCCTGTTCCCCTTGTTTCCGTGAACGATAGCGTTGTTCACCGCCTCCGTCAGCGCGACCATCACTTTGTGCATCTGAATCTCGTCGAGCGCGACGTGCCCGTGCACTTTCTCCAGGAATTTCTCCACCCGTGCGACATTCTTCGGGTTGCTTGCCAGCGTCATTCGAAATATGATCTTCGTGCTCGACACGCCGCCGCCTCGCTAGAAATTCAGAAGGACCGTCATCGTCATGCTTGCCAGCGCCCGGATGGTCCCGTCCGTCAGGCGACGGGATTCAGACCATCCGCGAAAATTCAGCTGCCCGGAAAGCCCGAGGTCATAGGAGAGCATGCACGTGGGACCGATGCTCCGCTGAAAAGAGTCGAGCCGCTTCTCGCGTTCCTCGAATCGAAACCGCGACTGACTGAAATATTGCATACCGACCGCAACCATCAGCGCGGCAGAAGGAGAGAAGCGGAGCTGCAATGCGTAGGTCTGATCTGCAAATGCGTTTTCCGTCCGCTCGGTGAATTCCTTCCAGTTCAATTGCCCGCGTTCGTATAATTTGATATACGAGAAAAAGTGCAAACCGACGCGTTCCGTCAGGCGAACCACCGTGGAATCGACCCAGGCAAACTGGCGGTAGGAGAAACTGCGTGCCTGGACCTCCTGCAGCTCAAAATCGTACACGGTATAGTTGGCAAGAACTTCAAACATATTCGCTGAAGCAATAAACGGAGCCGGACGCACGAGGACCCGCGGCCCGAGCCGAAGCACCCTGTTGACGTTGTTGTTCGCGCTTCGTTCCTTGAGCAGATAGACCGTGTGGCCAAGCATGCCGTCCAGTGTGACACCAATCTCCAGCGCGGCGCTGACGCGGTGCGATGTGGCGACGGATGCCACCACCAGGAGCTCATCCCGGTCCTCCACGTTCTGACTGCTCGGCGTATCGTATCGCAGGATCCCCGCACCCCCCGACAGCGTCAGCCGGTCCGACGGGGAGACCGGGAAAGTCAACTGACCGGACAGCGACGTCCGGCGCGCAAGGTTGTCTTTGGTCTTCTCCTGCCTGTCCCGCTCGTTGAACAATACCGTCTGCGCCGGTGTCAGATTCGCCCCGGGCTTCGCGCTGTGCGCCTCGTTCCGTTCCGTGTATCCTACTTTGACCTGACCTGCGGTTTCCCCGTCCGACGACCGATACCCCGTCTGAAAATAGGTATCGAGCCTGAACTCCTCAATCCGTGTGTTGAACCAGGTCGGTTGCAGAGCCCCCCCGAGGAGAGCGCGAAGGTCCTTGTCCAGCCCGCGACTGCTCACCATGACATAAAAAGTGGCAAGAAGGTTCCGGTCGATCTCATAGTCAAGCAGATTCGTGAATGAGAAAATGTTGTCAACTCTGCTTTCGATGGTACTGTCGGCCACCGCGTAGAACTCGCGTTTCAACCGGTTGAAGCCGAATTCCAAACTGTCCCGGGTCCGTCCCACAAAGGTTTTTTGAATCCCGACGCGGCCAAAGTGGTTCGCGAGAGAGCGCGGGTCCAGACGATCTTCCTGATACTGCCCGCTCCCCATGAGACGGTAGCCGTCAAGGTCAACCTCGCGCAGCTGGCCTGACAGAAGATAGCTCAACCCCCGATCCCGGATCGTTCCCTGATTGTCCCAGCGGTACCCGAGCAGCGGAGTAATGGTCAGAAACGGAAGGGGGGTGACGTCCAGACCACCGAGTGCTGAATGCCCCGACGCGTTGCTCAGCCCGACAGCTTTGTCATCAGAGTAGACCAGCGACGACCACTGAAACTGCAACCCGAGATTCTGGCTCAGCTTCTGGCCCAACCCGAGACTCAGATTCTCCTGGTTGCTTGCCAGTTTCCTCCGGCCACCGGACCCGGCGTCGACCTGGATGATATTGGTGGTGTAGTTCTGGACGATCCGGATGCTGCTGCCGCCGAACGACGTATCCACCAGAAGCCTGCCGATCCAGTTGTATGTGTTCAAATTCCGGTCAAAAAGGATCAGCGCCGAATTTGCGCGCGTCAGGGAATCGCGCGCGATTCCGGTCCCGTCGGTGCTTCGGCCCTCTTCCTGAGCCAACCCCGACGCAACAGCTCCCAGCATCAGAACCACCATTCGCCATCGTGGAGACGCGTGCGCCATGGACAGGATTCACTTCAGATCAGCCTTCTCACCCCGCACGGGAAGGACAACCGGTGAGAAGCCCTTCTCGCGGAACCCCTCTCCCAGCCTCTCCTCCTGATCGGGATCCCCGTGAACCAGAAACACGGATTTCATGGTTTTCGGGCTGAACCCCCGGACATAGGAAAGGATCTCATTCCGGTCTGCATGACCGCTGAACGAGTTCAGAACCACGATCTCCGCACGGACCTCGTGCGGTTCCCCGAAAATATTCACCACCGGTTCCCGCATCACCAGCTTCTTCCCCAGGGTGTTCTCGGCCTGGTACCCGACAATCATCACCATGTTCTTCGGATCGCCGACTCCGTTCGCAAGATGGTGGACCACACGCCCCGCCTCGCACATCCCCGAGGCCGAGATGACCACGAACGGCCCGGGACGCTCGTTCAGCTCCTTCGACTGCTCCGGGTCACGAACATACGTGAGCCGGTCAAAGCCGAAGGGATCATTGTGATCGGCCGAGTTCAGGATTGCCATCGTGTCCTCGTCGAAACACTCGGGGTGGCTCCGAAACACCTCGGTGACATTAACGGAAAGCGGGCTGTCAACGTAGACCGGCATATGGTCGATCTTGCCGGCAACGCTCAGCTTGTGAAGCATGTAGACAATTTCCTGTGTCCTTCCGACGCTGAATGCCGGAATGATGATTTTGCCCTTCCGATCGTACGCACGGAGCAGCGGTTCCAGGAGTTGCCCCTCCATCTCCGCCACGGGTGCATGGAAACGCCCCCCGTAGGTGCTCTCGCAGATCAGGTAGTCGGTTCCCTCCGGATGTCCGATGAATACCGGATCGCGCAGGATGGGAAGGTTTGGCCGACCCAGGTCGCCGGTGAAGGCGAGCCGCCGCACCTTCGATCCTTCCTGCAACGTCAGCGCGACCGACGCAGATCCAAGAATGTGACCCGCATCCTCGAACCGGCAGGCGATTCCGTCGGTCACATCGAAGCTCTGCCCGTACTCCATGCCCTGAATGAGCGGGAGGGTCGCTTCCACATCGTTCTCATCATAGAGGGGTTCGACCGGCGGAAGCCCTTTCTTCCGGTGACGCTTGTTAACAAACTCGATATCGCGCTGCTGGATGAACGCGCTATCCTTCAACATCACTGCACAGAGACTGCGCGTCGCGCGCGTGCAATAGATCGGTCCGCGATATCCCTGACGGACGAGCCCCGGCAGATTGCCGCTATGGTCTATGTGAGCGTGCGAGAGGACAACGGCATCAATGCCGGAAGGATCAAACGGAAAGGTGCTGTTGCGGGCCCATGCCTCCTCACGACGTCCATGATAGATGCCGCAATCGAGCAGGACGGTCTTTCCCTGAACGGTCAGCATGTGCATGGATCCCGTGACCGTCCGTGCCGCGCCCTGAAATTGGAGATGCATAAGGTTTTCAGTCTACATTATTGGGGTGCGAAATGCAATCAGGAGAAATGTCGTACACGTAGCACCCCGCTCGGGTCGGATGATCCTCGACCAACACATTGCCGGGTACACGACGGAGAACCCAGAGCACAATAAAGTCACCGACTGCCGCAACCAGAAATATCGCCCCGTAGATCGCCCATGCGCCGTTCCCCGCGACGAGACCGACAGCAGCGGGGATCACCCCCAGAAGAATTGCCGGCATGGCGGCCCCCCGGCGATAGGCCCGTGCCTCCATGGGGTCCGTGCAGTGCGCATACGGCGTCAGGGTTTTCCACTGAACCCCAAACCGGATGCTCTGTAACGGTTTTCGCCCAAAAAACGCCCAGCTCAATGCGTGAATCACCTCGTGCAGCACAATCCCGCCTAGAAGGGCGGGAATAAGAACGTACCACGTGACGAGCGTTCTCCCACCCATCAGCAACGTCCTGTTTCCCCAGAGAAGATAAAACGGGACCAGCGTCAGACAGAGCGGCAGGAGCGCTACCGGAAGGGCCAGGAGGTTCACGCGCCCCATCGACAGCGATACGTCTCTCCTCCCCACGGGTGCAGGAGCTTCCGCCTCGGGCGTGTTCCGGGAATCCTGCATGGTTATTCCCTTCCCATCATGCGGGCCTTCTCCAGAATGGCCGGACGTGCCGCATCCATGATCTCCCGGACGTCCTCGTGCCGCATCGTCCGCTGCTCAAACGTTCTCTTCTGCAACGCACCGAGGAACCGTCCTTCGAACTCGTGGAAGTACGAACCGTATATGTGATAGCTATCGGCGCTATGAACGTAACGCCCCAACGTCACGGCTCTGCCCGAAAGTTCTGAGACCCGCGCGGCAATCTTTGCCTGAAGCTGAATCAACGCAAAGATGTTCATAAAGGCTGCCTTGTACGCGTCGTTGGATCGGAACCGGACATTCATACTCAGGACCGGCTTCCCCTCTTCTTCCAGAATCCGGCACCAGACACTCTGCAGACAGGCGGGGTCGTAACAGTCATTGTCCTCCCACACCTTCCAGGTAATCGCCTGGGCCCGGCGGGTGAATGGTGTCTCCGCGAGCTTCCTGCAGATAAGTTCGATCTGGTCCGTCGGGTCCAGCGTCGGCGCCGAATAGCGGAACAGGCGCTGATGGTAGGTATATTCCCATCGCGTATCAGAAGGATCGCGCGCGTCACGCACAAGATGATCTTTGATTCCCTCCAAAACCTCCATGACATACTCCTGAAGATCCTCCGGACCTCCCGGGAAATCGCGGTGAAGCATCGGTTCTTTCAGGGGTTCGGTCACCACAATACACATCGTGGCGTCCTTGCTGGGCGGATCATCGGGCTTGTCGTACTGCGTTTTGATGCTGCAACCGCGTGCGTGAAGTTCGATCAGGGAATTCTCCCAGGCGCGGGCGATACAATCGCCCTCGACATGGAGGACAGGAATGCCACTCATGGAAATTCCTTTCGTAATGCCAAGAGGGAAGAACATGGACGCCCGGGCGATGGGGCCGCACCGGGCCGCAACCGGAAGGAGACACGAACGCCTGTGCCAATATAGGCGAAAATTGCGGAAGCCTCAAGCGGCTTCCCAACCTGCGTGTCGCTTTGGCAGGCTGGCGCGATCAATAGGTTTGGGTGGTTTGATCCCGCTTAAGGCGGGATCACCGGGTGCATTCCCTCGTCCCTGTCACGTATTTGACCGTTCCGCGTTCGCCGGCCCGAAGACCGGACACGCGAGATCCAAAGAGAAGATGCGTCTCCTGGCGCCGCACCGACACCCGGAAAGTAGATATACCTGGGAGTACACTCTGTTGGTGCGAGCCCGGCCGAGAGACGTCTGAGAGTCGGGCGGGCACGGACCCCTGGGGTCTGTAGAACACGATGGTCGGAGGGGCACCAGGAGGGTGGGAAGAGAAATTCCGCCCGGCTCCAGACGGGCAGATTGGCCGGTTGCGCGATTGCAGAAGGGCTGGCAAGGGATTGAAAGTCTACGGGAGTTCCGCGTCAGGCGAAAGCTCAAAAAGGAAAGACCCGGAGCGGGAGGTCAAGAAGCGAGGACCAACTACTTCACCGGGAAGGTAATCATGAATGTCGTGCCACCGTTCTTCACAATATCCAGCGTTCCGCGTAATTGCTTCACCAGCATGTGCACCAGCTGGAACCCGAGCGTGTTGGCGGAACGACTGGCCATATCAGCGGGCAGACCGATGCCGTTGTCCGAAACACTCAGCGCAACCTGCTGACGGCTCACCATCGCGACCTTCAGGTGCACCTGCCCTTCTCTTCCCAGCGGAAAGGCGTATTTCAACGCGTTCGATACCAGCTCGTTGACAATAAGACCGCACGGAATTGCCGAGTCAACATCCACTTTGATGTCCTCTACTTCCAGTTTCAGGTTCACTCCTCCCACTCCGTACGAGCGGAAGAGATCACGCGTCAGACTCCGCAGGTACTCTTCGAGGCTCACCTGGCCGAAGTTGTCCGACTGGTAGAGCTTTTCATGAATCAGCGCCATCGAGCGAACGCGGTTCTGGCTCTCCCGGATCAGCTCGCGCGTCTCCTTGTTGCTGATCACGTTTAACTGGAGATTGAGGAGGCTGGAAATGACCTGCAGATTGTTCTTGACGCGATGATGTACTTCCTTCAGCAGAACTTCTTTCTCCTTCAGCATCGCCTGCGTCGTCTCTTCCGAGGATTTCCGCTCCGTGATGTCAACAGCCACCAGGACGCAGTGCGTCACCTCGCCGCGCGAATTCAGGTACGGATAGTGACGAATATCGAAGTAGCGGCGGGCACCCCCTCCCATCGTGCACCACCCTTCGTAGCGAACCTCTTTCCCCGCCAGACATTGCTCCAGGGGCGTCTTGATCACTTCGGCGAACGTATCCGGGAGCCAGACCGTTGCCAGTGAGTGGCCCACCACATCAGTCCGGGTTTTTGCAAGTGCACGACAGTAAGCGTCATTCGCCGCCTCGTGAATATAATCGCGGTTGATGAGTGCCATCAACTCGTGTGAGGTGTTTGCAATGAACTCGTAGCGGTGAAGCGCTTCCTCTTTCTCTTTGCGCTCGTTGATGTCCCGGGAAACGGCAGCAATCTCGCGGACCTGATCGGACGGCGGCTTCCTGACCGGCCGGGCGCTGGTCTCGATCCACGTAAAGGTCCCGTCAGACTTGCGCGCCCTGAACGCCACGGCACCCTCGGCAAATGCGTCGAAAAGCGTCGGAAAACGATTCAGGATCTTCTGCAGGTCTTCGGGATGAATGTATTCCGAGAGCGAGTGCCCCAGCAGGTCTTCCGGTTTGTACCCCAGAAGTGTACGGCAGGCGGGAGATGCGTACAGAAAAACGCCTTCCGGATTGTGCCGCGAAATCATGTCGCGCGCATTCTCCGCCAGGAGCCGGTACCGCTCTTCACTCTCCTGCAGCGTTTCCCATGCCCACTTCTGGCGCGTGATGTCCTGCGATACCCCCGCAATCCGGTACACCGTCGCATGACGGTCCCGCACAGGAAAGGCACGGGTCCAGATCCAGCGTGTCATGCCGTCCGGACGGGTAATCCGGTACTCGATTCCGGTGTCTTCAAATTCACCGCGCGCCGCACGGCGGTACATCGCCTCTACGCGCGCCTTATCATCGGGATGAACCGCCGCAAGCCAGATGGTGAGGCCGGCAGAGGGTTCCGGTCGGCGTGTGCCCCAGATTTTCTCAAAAGCGGGATTAACGTAAAGGATCGATGCGAGATTCGCATCCATCATCCAGTGGACTTCATCGCTGGTATCAGCCAGTTCGCGGAAAATCTCTTCCGTTCGACGGAGCTCATGTTCGGCGCGGTGCTTGAAGAGCGCCATTTCAATGGTGAATTGCAGCTCCCGTTCGTCGAACGGCTTGATGAGAAAACCAAAAGGCTGGGTCTGTTTTGCGCGCCGAACGGTCTCCTGGTCGGTGTAGGCCGTCAGGTATACAACGGGAAGGTCAACACGGGTCCGGATCTCCTGCGCCACCTGCACGCCGTCCGCGGGGCCCTGAAGAACAATATCCATCAGGAGAAGGTCGGGACGGAGTTCTTCGACTCTGGCAATCGCCTCCTCGCCGCTGGATGCCACCGCGGGAACGCGATACCCCATCCGCTCGAGACGGCGCAGAATATCCGCCGCGACGATCTGCTCGTCCTCCACGACCAGGATGGACGGCACTTCACCAGTTCTCCCCTGAGTGAGTTGTGCCATGATAGGATTGTGGCAAAATATACGGTGCATGCTCGGGACAATCAATATCGGGTGAGTTACGCATCACAAATATGCAGAGAATCTTTTCCGCCCCGACGACGGTTCGCAAATCCTCGCGACCGGCACGCGCCGGAATGTGCGCCGCGTGGTGCTCACCCCCTGCCGCCGATGAGGTCGTGTGCCGAACCGCACATGTTGACACTTATCATTTTTTTTTCCAATGTGTGTATATATCCTCACGTGGGGAATACTGTCTCCGCCATTCGGCCCCCCAAGAAGCAGTCCGAAGACCTGAGAGAAACCGTTGCTCAAGCCTAAGTGGGAATATGTCTCCAGCAGATATTCTGACAAGTCGCACACGGTCATGTACCGCGACGACGTGCTGAGAGTACAAATGCAGATCGTCACCAAGCGGAGCGACCACTACAACCCGGAAAAGGCGAAGTATTTCTACTTCATCGATAACGAGCGCCATGTTTTCCGCTCGGAGGAAGAGCTCCTCAATGCGCTGGCCAAAAAGTTCGAATCGGAAGACCGGGCACGCTTCAGCCTGATTACCCACCTGGTGCACAGTGTGGACGATTGACCTCCCTTTTCCTCCTTCTTACAATCTGTCTCCTGCTTCATTTCGCCCCGTTTGATCCCCCAGAACAGTTTTGCCGCTGGCACATGAATTGACACTTTTCCCTGTGGAGAAATACGGACCGTTTTCTCGGCCCGCGTGGGGATAGAAATACTCACTGCCAGAGGGAGCATTCCATGATCAGCCGAATACTGCTCCTGGTCCTCGTCGGAGCCCTGGGCTGCAACCAGGGAGACTCTATCGGTCCGGACGGTTCCCCCCGCAACGCCACGGTGATCGCAGACCATACCGTTGCCCGTCTTGCCGAAATCCCCGCCGATGCTGTTGAGACGGCAAAGACCACACTGCACATCGCCTACGGACATACATCGCACGGAAGCCAGCTCGTGTATGGCATGTCGGGATTGGTGTCATGGAAGGGATCGCTCTATGCCTTCAACAGCGGGGGGACCAACGGCGCTCTCGATCTGCGGGATATGCCCTTCACCGGTGCAAGCGATCTGGGAAATCCTGATCGGACCGCGTGGGCCGCGGCAACCCGGACGTATGTCTCCGCACATCCTGAGGTTAATGTCGTGATCTGGTCCTGGTGCGGCCAGGTCAGCGCATCCACGGAAGCGGACATCGAAACCTACCTGACCCTGATGAGCACTCTCGAACAGGATTTTCCCGCGGTGACCTTTGTGTACATGACCGGTCACCTCGACGGTACCGGGAACATGGGAAATCTCCACCAGCGCAACGAACAAATCCGCACGTATTGCCGGAACAACAGGAAAGTGCTTTTCGATTTCGCCGATGTCGAGTCGTACAACCCCGATAGCGCCTTCTTTCTCGACAGGGGCGCTAACGATAACTGCGACTACGATTCAGATGCCAATGGATCACTGGATCAGAACTGGGCAGTCGAGTGGCAGGATGCACATCCCAACGAGTGGTACAGCTGCAGCGCCGCGCATAGCCAGCCCCTGAACGGCAATCTGAAGGCATATGCAGCGTGGTGGTTGTGGGCACGACTCGCGGGCTGGTCCGGCCAGTGATTTTCCGTGGTCCGACAATGCCGGAGAATCCGATTCTCATAGCCGATAACCGACGAAGGCTCACCGATAGAAGAAAGATGTTTTCCGGCGTCCCGCCCCACGCTTTCAACCCCCGCTTCTTCCCCTCTATAAACACCTCCCCATCCAGCGGCGATGCACAAACAGGACAAACGTAGCGTTCTGGCCTCGTTGAGATCCGGTTCGCAGGTCCGCTTGCAGTTCTTTCATCGAACCGTCACTGGCTTATCATCTCTGGGTCTTGGCAAGAAGGGCGACCCCTTCTTTGCTCATGGCTTCTACGGTATGGCCTTCTGTTGATTCCTGACGGCCTTTTCCCCCTTCCCCTGCCGGAGCGGAACAGACCCTCTCCTCCGGCTGCAGCATCAACAACAATGCACCAGGGAATTCTGCTCTCCTCAACAAGACCTGGCAGTGATTGTGTGTACCTGGCACCGGCGACGATCCGGATAGTTGTACTACCTTCAACACTGTTTGCCTGACGCACCGCGACCGAACCTGATAAACCTGCTTCATCCCGGGTGATCAACACATCCGCGATGTACACCCCGAGAATTCAGGAAAGACAACTCTTCCCCGTCTGCTGGCCTTGCGGGCACATGATGCCGATACTGGTTCACCAATATCCGGGTATCCCGGCCGACCGCGATGCGCAGACCGTGAAGTCCATTGTGACATGTCTCGGTATGCTGCCCGCCTCCCCCGATGCGCGGAGAGAGTGTCATTGATTCTCTCATTTTGTTATGTACATTAAGTTTATCCGCCGTTCTCCCCAACTCTTGGACCGTATGACCTTCAAACCATTCAATGAGATGACCGAGGGCGACTATACCGCGCTCGGGTTCAAGTCCGGACTGGAAATTCATCAGCAACTTCTCACCTCCAAACAGCTCTTCTGCCGTTGCCCTGCCGGCCGGTATAGCGACGCCTTCAACGCCGAAATCCTCCGCCACATGCGCCCGACGCTCTCGGAGCTGGGAGAGTACGACGGCACGGCCCTGATGGAGTTCAAGACAAAAAAGGAGATCATCTACCAGATCAACCACGAAACGGTTTGTACCTACGAGATGGACGATACCCCGCCGTTCGAACTGAACGACGAGGCACTGGATATCGCTCTCGAGATCGGTATGCTCTACGGATGCACGATGGTCGATGAAATCCACATCGCGCGGAAACAATACCTGGACGGCAGCATCCCGACGGGCTTTCAGCGGACGACAATCGTCGGCGTGGATGGAGGGATCCCTTACAGAGGACGGCGCATCGACATCGTGCAGCTCGGGCTCGAAGAGGACGCCTGCCGGGAAGTAAACGACGTCGGACATTGCAGGACCTATCGCACCGACCGGCTGGGGATGCCCCTCATCGAGACCGTGACCGCCCCGGACATGCGCACACCGCAGGAGGTCGCCGAAGTGGCGGATATTCTCCGCAGAATGGTCCGAAGAACGGGTCGCGTCAGAACGGGCGCGGGAGCCGCCCGCCAGGATGTCAACGTGAGTATCTCTGGCGGGACACGCATCGAAATTAAAGGCGTCCCGCGGATCCCGGATATTCCCCTCCTGACATATCATGAAGCGATGCGACAGCACAATTTGCTGTGCCTCCGTGACGAACTGCGCGGGCGCGGAATCACCGAAACTACCTTCGGAGCAAAAATAGAAGAGGTGTCCAGGCTACTCCGCAAAACACCCTACCAGCCCCTCCAGGACGCCATCGAGCAGGGACAGATCGTGAACTCGGTCCTCCTGCGCAACTTCAAAGGACTGCTCCGCTGGCAGACCCAGACCGATACGTATTTCTCCCGCGAAATTTCCGACCGCGTGCGCGTAGTAGCGTGTTTGACCACGCTCCCCAATATCATCCATTCGGACAGCGCCGCAGAAACCCTCGCCTCATCGGAATGGCAGATGATCAAAAAGGCGATCGGTGCGACGGATGACGATACTATTGTCATTGTGTGGGGAAACGCGCAGGACGCAAAGACCGGCGCGTCCGAGATCACTATCAGGGCAAAGGAAGCGACAATCGGCATCCCGTCCGAAACCCGCCAGGCGTTGCGTGACGGCACAAATGGATTCGAGCGAATTCTCCCCGGCCCCAACCGCATGTATCCGGACACCGACCTCCCCCCGCGCAGAATCACCCTGGAACACCTCGGGCGGATCACGCAACGGGTCTCCGCCCAGTTCGGAGAAGATGAACAACGCTACCGCGAATTGTCTATCCCAGAAGACCTCATTGTGCCCCTGTGCAGTTCTCCCTATGCCGGTCTATTCGAAACCGCTGTGAAAGAATGGCATATCCCCTCCACGCTGGCAGCCGTACTACTCATTCAGTATCCCAAACGCATTGCACGAAAGCGGAGGGAGCCGGTTGAATTTTCTGAAGATATCCTGAAAGAGATCCTCCTCGCCTGCAGGGACGGGGTTCTTGCGAAAGAAGGTATCCTCCCCGTGCTCTTCCGGGTGGCTGCCGGATCGGCATTCTCCCGTTCTGCGCTGCCGGGCCCCTGCACCAACGCGGAACTGCTCGCCCTCATCGCAAAGGCAAAGGCCGAGATGTCTGCCATGAAACTGCATACCGCCGCAAAGCACACAGCGGTCCTGCTGGGACTTGTCATGGAGAAAGTCCGCGGTAGGGTCGATGGAGGAGAAGTCGCCCGGCGCCTGACACAAGCGCAGGAGGAGGTGCGTCCATGACAGGAAACGATTCCTACAGAGGATACCGGGGCGAGGCACTCGAAACGCTGAAGGCTTTCGACGCCAGAGTCTGGAGCGACGTGGAAATCCGCACCGACCGGGGTACGTTCACCGGCATCATCCTCCCGCGCTCCGAAACGGCCGACCCCTACCATATCGTGATGAAGCTCCGGAGCGGGTACAACATCGGCGTTGCGGCCGGGAACGTTCGCGCGATCACCGTCCGTGGATGGAAGGAAGCACACTACAAGATTCCCGAGAAGTCGTTTCCCTATGATCCGAAGAAGCCGCGCGTCAAACTCCTGGGGACGGGTGGGACAATCGCGAGCCGCCTGGACTACCGGACCGGCGCGGTGATCCCCGCATTTTCACCGGGAGAGTTGTACGGCTCGGTCCCCGAGCTTGCCGATATCTGCAATCTCGAGACCGAAAAACTCTACGGCGTGTTCAGCGAGAACATGGGACCGGAACAGTGGATCGGCACCGCACAGGCAATAGGCCGGGAAATCGAAAAGGGCGTGCATGGAATTGTCATCGGGCATGGAACCGACACGATGCACCATACGGCCGCCATCCTCTCGTTCATGGTCCAGAATTCCCCGGTGCCAATCGTCATGGTGGGCTCCCAGCGATCCAGCGATCGCCCGTCGTCGGACGCAGCGCTCAATCTGATGCACAGCGTGAAAACCGCCGCCGAGAGCGATATCGCCGAGGTAATGGTCTGCATGTTCGGCCCGACGTCCGATGTCTACGGGCTGCTCCATCGAGGAACACGCGTCCGAAAAATGCACTCGAGCTACCGTTCGACATTTCGCACTATCGGGGACCTCCCCATCGCGATGGTGAGCCGGGAATCGATCCAACCCCTACGGCAGGATTACAAACGGAGAAGAGCGGACAGGAACGTGGTGATCAATACCGCGTTCGAAGAAAAAGTCAGCATCGTGTACTACTATCCCAACATGAAGCCTGACATTATCGATTCCCTGATCGACAACGGCTACCGGGGGATCGTCATCGCGGGAACGGGGCTTGGCCACGTGAATAAACCCCTCTACCCGTCGCTGACGCGGGCACACAAGAACAATATCGCCGTGTACATGACGGTCCAGACGCTGTGGGGATACGTCCAGATGTATGTCTACGACACGGGCCGCGACATGATGGAACTCGGCGTCATCCCGGGGGCGAACATGCTTCCGGAAGTGGCCTACATGAAGCTCGGCTGGGCGCTCGGGCAGACAGAGGATCTCACCAGGGTGCGCGAAATCATGATGACCCCCGTCGCCGGTGAGATCACGGAGCGGGAGCAGAGCAACGGCTATCTCATCTTCCAGGGGGGAATCCCTGAAGTGGAGGAGTTCATCTCCCGCTACCGCCGGTAATGGATCACAGTCCTTGAACCTTTTCCTGTTTTGTACAGGTTGGAATCCTGGTTCCTGGAGCGATACCCTGAAAGACAGAACGAGAGCATTCGTTTTCTGAATGCTCTCGCCGTTTTTTCCCCCGATCCGTCTTCCCCACTCTCCGGGCGGGTCAGATTATCCATTATCCCAGGAGCGTGGATAATGGACCATCAAATCCTTGGTCGGAGGGTTCTGCTCCCCGATTCTGTATCCATTTCGGCTCAGCGTACTCTGTCAGATTTGCGTACCAAGACGGAGGGCTGGATGAACGTGATGTCGTACACTATTAGACGCTGTCATTCGAACGCCCGATCTTCTTTGCAACCATGGTATACCCAAGAGTGAGCTTCGGATAAAACAACACCCGATCCAGCGCTGCGAAGATCGAAAGGAAGGGAGCAACAAGAGCAACCATCGGCACTCTGGTAAAAGTATGCTTGCCGAGGGTGTCGTATAGAATCACACCGATAAGCTGGGCAATTGCCATAATTCCACCACCCCGCTCAACAATCGTCACGGGGTGAAGATCAGAATGCTCTGCAAGCTCCTGAAGACCGTACTTGGTGTATCGAAAGAAATCAAAGGGCTCCTCGTGCAAAGGCCAAACTGCCGGGAGTGTCATTATTGCATGTCCGCCGGGCCGTAGTACACGACCGATTTCCTTCAGTGTGAGAAACGGATTCCGAACATGTTCAAGCACTTGCGTGCAAAGCACCGTGTCAAATGTGTGTGCCCTGAAGGGAAGCTTGAGCGAGTCCGACACGACAGTCGGAGGCACACCGGGGTTTGGCCGTAGATCTGTGCCGATATATTGGGACACTCGATCCTGGACGAGACGGGCATATGGCATTGCGCCACACCCTACGTCAAGAAAGCGGCCGCGGACGTATGGCAATGAATATGCGATACCCCACACGATGGAGTTGCTCTCGAGTCGGATGGGGTCGAAGAAACCATGCAAGAGGGAGCGTGCAACAACCTTCTCTCGAGGAGAAAGCTCATCCATTTGAATCCCTGAGAACATGTGCGAGCTTTGAGTACTGGAGGATGCAAAAGCGGAATGGCTCTGTTGATTTCATTTCTGTTTATGTATTGAGAGATTCCGTTGTCCACGGGAATTGACGCGGAAATCTAGGTATATGTCACGCGATAATCA
>Ga0326726_10000418_pt1 | contig 40397 bp, 39 predicted proteins | sample MHFenrmetagenome_2_FD_207603 | JGI IMG/M metagenome (GOLD analysis project Ga0326726, IMG submission 207603) | Lab enriched peat soil microbial communities from Michigan Hollow, Ithaca, NY, United States - MHF15MN | ecosystem: Environmental > Terrestrial > Soil > Wetlands > Peat | place: USA... | reverse complement strand
ATCGGGTCTGATCTTGATACTGGCAGCCTGGCACTGGTCACATATCGGTCGATCCTGTTTCACATGTTTTGTTTGTTGTTGCTTGTCCATGGGGATTGATTGTCATTTTTCTATAAAAAGATGTACTTTGGATCTGTCCGCCGCGATCAAGAAGACCTGCAGGTATGAGATGATTTCATGCTGGTAAAAGGGGGATTCCTTAGCCGGATTGTAAAAAGTCATTTGTCAGGCCGTTGAAGCCAGCACGCCGGGAATAAACTCTGGTAAATGTTGTAGGCGGATTTTACCATCATCAGAATTAATGCCAGAGCAATAAGGTAGACAATCGGAATGACCTGCAATGCAACTAACGATGTGTACAAAAAAAGATACAAAAGCATTGCCGAAGAAATAACAAAAACGTACAAATAACCTCCCACTACCCAAAACGACGGACACTCATCAGACATGACAGGATGTATTTTTTTTGACGGTTTTATGTTCTTCTGATTCGATCCGTATCCAGAAAACAGGTGAGATGGTTGTGGTAAATCACTCCTGCCATGTTTTCCTCCTCATTCCAAACGCGAATGCACTGCCCGGTCATGGTACGTTTCACTCAGGTTTTTAGCGCATAATCCCATGGATTCAACGATTTCCCGCTTCATTTTCGTTCTTTCATGAAATGCCCGGTACCGGCTTCTTCAGGAAAACCTGGTAGGTATAATTATACTGACAATCGAGGTTACCGAATTCGGCGATCGAAACCCGTACTGTTCTTTTCTCATGGGGGGAAAAAGTAGGAATACTGAAAGTTCTGGTGAGTCCGTGGCAATAGGCGGCTGTCGGGGATACGGTAATTTCCACCTCGACATTTTCAAAAGTGATATTGGTCGGGTTGGTCACCCTGAAACTTCCGGTATACACATCAAAATTGCCAACGATATCCTGCGGGAACCCGTCAGGTTCAAGATTGCTGACAGTGATATCATAATTCCGTTGACTGGAAATACATCCCGTAAAAAAGAGCATAAGAAAAAAGATCGATAGCATCCAGCCAATGCTTTTCATGGGTATCAAGTCAAAAGTTTCATCTTTATTTTCTGATAAACTTTTTCGCTTTGAAATCCGGGCGTACCATGAATCTCCGTAATGTTAGTCTTGCCCTTGCGAAGGTTTCAGCAGAAAGGTCTTCGAGTAGTAAGGAGATGGCATTCTGGATTTTAGGGATCACCTTCGATATCAAGTATCTCATGCTTAAGGAAAAATGGTTTGGAATTCGTGCAGATCGGGATGAATGATTATGCAATCGATAAAAGCGCATCAGGGATGTACGCCTTTATGGTTCTGATAGATCGTTTTTCTCTCAATTCTTTTTTTTGGGGGGGGAATTCCCCCTTTCATGAAGATTTTTTTACCATGCGACTGTTTAATGGGATTCTGAGATAACCTGATAAAAACAGGAAACGTTCATGACAAGATCTGATGAAGCATTCCGGTGTTTTATGAGCAGGTTCACGTGCTCATCCTCTGTTTTTTCCACATTCTCCGACGAGTTGGGTCTGGATCCAGATACTGCAAAGAAGATCGGATGCGGCTTTGGAGCCGGTATATCGCGGACCGGAAATATTTGCGGAGCAGTATCCGGGGCAATCATGGTAATAGGGCTGAAATATGGCAAAACACAAGCGGACGACGAAGCCGCAACCGAGAAAACGCGGTCCCTTGTCCGGCAGTTCATCCATGAGTTTGAGCAAAAGAACGGATCAGTCAACTGCATCGATCTTCTCGGTTATGATCTGAGTGACCCGGAAGCATTTTCTGTGGCAAAGGACAGCGGCTTGTTCGTCACAAAATGCCCGACGCTTGTGCGGGATGCTGCAGATATTCTGGAAAAAATACTTTGAGGAAGACAACCTCATGTCTGTGAGCGGGAGAACATGAACACCACCTCCAGCCTCCTGGTAACCATCCTCGTTCATCAGAAAAATGCTGGTGTCTCATATCGTCCGGAGCACCAGTGCTCTGGTACCCGTCAGCCGGAAGAGAGCGCTCAGGAGCCGAAGTAAGAGATGATAAAACGACATCTTAATCCGTCCCCTCCTCACAATTTTCCGGTACCACGTCAGTAGGTGATACCACGATGAACCCCTCCCACCCTGTTTCAACAACCGGCACCTGCAGACACTGCGGCGAGTGCTGCCGCTGGTTGCCGGTGACTCTCGTCCGGGAGTGCAAACCTCACCAGCTGCGTTACCTCCGCGAACGTGGCTTACGAGAAGCGGACGGCATGTTCCTTGCCGATGCCCCGTGCCGGCACTTGCGCGAGGAAGGGCCGGACCAGAGCGGGGCCAGGAAGTGGAAGTGTGCTATCTACGAAAACCGGCCGGCAACCTGCCGGGACTTCTGCGGCAGAACACTAAGCGGCGGGAAACGGTATTACGTTCCCGAAGGATGTACGATGGCGGAAAAAAGGGGTGGGGAGCCGGGAGATGGGCAGGGAGATCCCTTTCCTTAAGCGAAGTACCCGGACATTTGAGGAGAGATTCACGTACCCTCCAGGCTTTGTTTTTTGGTACGAAACGAAAGAATATCGTCTTAGGAAATAATGTCAGACTATGCCACCTGGTTATATGTATTCCATGTATCCCATGCACCCGCTCTTTGGACTGGGGTTTATGATGATCACCTGGTTAATCCAGCTGGTGATTGCCTATTTCGTGTATAAAGATGCGAAAGAACAGAACATGAGTGCACCCCTCTGGTTCATCCTGGTGATCCTCCCGATGGTCGGGTTCCTGCTTGCAGTCCTGTATGTTATCATACGGGAAGTCAGGATGCCGGTTGAGGTAAAGAACATCCCCATTGATATCCTGAAAGAACGTTTTGCACGAGGAGAGATAACTCTGGAAGAATACGAAATGCGAAAAGATGCATTGATGAAATAGAGCTGGTATTCTGGCTCTCTAAAAAAATATTTTTTATTTTCCGGATTCGTGTTCTGACCGTATTACACTCCTTTTTGCCGGCTATTCTGGAAGGATTACCTCACGGACCCGTTCCCCTGCCACATTCTTCCACCCCATCCTGACCGGTCCGGATACCTCCGCATGTCATTGTGTTTCATCGTGTTGTGGGGTTAACGATCTCACGTATGACCAGAAACCTCCATTCACTTCCCTGTAGTCCAATAATTCCTTGGTGAACACAGATATCCGGCAAGGTGATTGGTACTAATATTTTTAATTTGGTAATCCAATAAAAAAGCCATAATTATTGAGGGGGAAAACGGTGTATACCAACATTCTTGTCGCACTCGATGGATCAGAAACCAGCCAGCGGGCACTTATCCGGGCAGTTGATGAAGCGGGAATATGGCATGCCAGTATCCAGGCTGTATATGTGGTAGAGACCAGCCTGTTCTCTTCACTTCCCATGGATAATACCGTCGAGATCATGTATCGCGTTTTAGAAAAAGAGGGAAAAACGGTACTGGAAAAAGCAGAAAAGTACGGTGCCGGCAAAGGAATCACCCTCTACACTCACCTGAAACAGGGACATGCAGGGAGCGAGATTATTTCTCTGGCTGAACGGGAAGGATCCGATCTCATCGTTGTCGGGTCCCATGGCAAGAGTAACATTGATCGCCTGCTTCTTGGTAGTGTCAGTTCATTTGTGGTTACCCACAGCAAGGTATCAACCATGGTGGTGAGATCATAACCGACATGGTGCCCGCAACTGCGCAAATGAGCTCGGATGATTGTTGAATATTTTGCAGGGCTTCTTTGCACCAGACATTAGTACGTGTATTCACCAGTGCCGCATCTGAAAAAACGCTGATACATGAAAAACAAGGGGCATTTTATAAAAAAAAAAGTGTTTTTGTCAGGAATTATCTCCTGAACCGGTACGCTATTAGTACTGCACCAATGGCAAGAGCACCAATGACCGCAACCGGTGAAAGGGGAAGTCCTCTCCCGGGAGTTACCGGTATGGTACCACTACCGGGCACCAGGGTGGCAGACACCTGAACCATCTGGTTTGCCGGAACATCAACCGAAGAAGACCAGTCGCTGTATCCCGGTAGTTTCATGTTTATGATGTGAAATCCCGCCGCTACATTATAGATTGTTACGGGTGCAACACCCCTGAACTGGTTATCTACCGTCACCTGTCCGCCGGCAGGTGTGGATGTGGCGATGATTGAACCTGTCGAAGGGGATGAAGGTGCAGGACTCTGCTGGCCTGCAGGCGGTGAGGTAAATGTTGGGGTGACATACGAAATCTGTCCGCCGTTAACCAGAACTGTTTGCGTAACATCTGTAGCCCCTGGAACGTGGAGGAGGATCGTGTGGGATCCCGGGCTGACTGCTATGATATTGAATGTAGTGCCGGATATGCTGGATCCCTTATAAATTCCATCAAGATAAACCAGTGCCCCGGGGATATTTGAGGTAATATCGATCGAACCATAATCTGAAGAGGATGAAAGAGGAGTGAGGGGCAGGTTGATCACGGTTCCCTGTCCGGCCGAAACATATTCCGTGGTTGTCAGGACTTCGTATCCTGCAAGATGCAGTTCAATCTGGTGGGGTCCGGCTGAGATTCCACCAACGGTTACTGCAGATGTTCCCTGGTAATTCCCATCTACATACACGTCCGCTCCCCGGGGATTTGAATCCACAAACAGCGAACCATAGTTAACCAGGTTCGTGAGGTCTGCATAGACCTCCGGATTGGCTCCGTTATCCACGTAGATATTCGTTACATATGCTTCATAGCCCGGATAATCAACTTCGACGGTATGGTAACCTGTCGTCAGGCCGGTGAATATCCATGGAGTAGTCCCGGAATTATACCCGTCAAGGATAACAGTTGCACCCGAGGGGTTGGAGGTAACGGTTACCGATCCTGACGGATAATAAGAGTCAATCGAGTAGGGATAATACGGCGGGTAATAATATACTGGCTGATAGACCTGCCCTGAGGGGTACACAAAGACGGTCACGGTTACTACGGGAACGGGGGTCGTCTGTGTGACCGGTATTGTTGTTGGCGGCGCTGACTGCGTGGGAATTACTGTCTGGAAAATGGTCTGGGTGGAAGACACCGTCGTTTGAGGAATCGTCGGCGTAGCAGATACGGTTGTTGGTGGCGGAATTGTCGGGGTGACAGTTACCGTTCGCGGAATTGTGGGCGTTGGAGTAACACGAGGAGGTCGGGGAAACTCCACCTCTCCGGAACGCCGTCCGACATTCTGGTTTGGCGTTACCGTAACTTTCACCGGAGTCTCAAGAGTCCGGATGTTCGATTGAGTCGGGGTGGCAGACAGGTTCATAGTACCGTCACCTGATGAAACCGGTGCTGCAGCCGCGGTAAACGGCATAATGATAAGAACACTTGCAAGGACTAAAGAAATGAGGAATAACAGGTATTTCATCGTGATCATCCCTGGTTTTTGCGTAATGCATTAGATATATCAAAGCTTTTTATTTTTTATGGAGAATTACAAAATTTATAATGATGATAATCTGGAAGGTTCAAAAAATCAATTCTCGTCCGTTGGGAGGGGAGAAGCCCCACTCCCGGGGGATCCCATTCACTGAGGAATTTTCAAAAAAAAGAGTTCCAGCTGGGTTCCTTTGAATCCCGGATTTTTTCCGGAACCTCTTTACGTAACCGGACCTAGTTTCCTTTCAGATATTTTTATGTTCGCCGCTCTTTCATCCAGTCGTGGGAGAAGATCTCTGCTTCTCCGCTGATGATCCCCCCGGCAATTTTCCCGGCAACAAATTCTGCAGTATCCGCCGGATACGGGCCGGTCGGTTCCTGTTCATCTTCATGTACCGGAATTGCCCGGATGGTATTTTTCTCGAAATTGGTAAGCGTGATGTACGGGTAAACAACGCTTACGACTATATTATCGCCCTGCAGTTCCTGCCTGGCAGCAAGACTGATGTCACCCAGTGCACGTTTTGACGATGAATACGGGCTCATACCCGGCAGGTGCATCAATGCAGTACCCGAGCTGAGGTTGATGATCGTCCCTCTACCCTGCGCCCTCATGACCGGAATCACCAGCTGCATGGCAACGAGTGGCCCGATAACATTGAGATCGTAAATGTACCGGAATGTGTCGATTTCGGTTCTTTCTACCGGAGCGTCGTATCCCTGTCCCGCATTATTGACCAGGATGTCGATCCTGCCAAAATACTTCATCGCCTTGTTGACCATCTTCCTGATCTGCAGGATTTTTGTCATGTCGGCGGGAATTGCCCGGGAACCAGGTAAAGTACTGGATATTTCCTCCAGTACCTTTCCTGATCGCGAGACAAGCCCGACCTTTACGCCGTTTGCTGCAAGAAGCTGTGCTGTCGCAAGACCTATCCCGGAAGAAGCACCGGTAACAATCGCGGTTTTCCCGCGTAACCCTGGAAAAATCTCATTCATAGGTAAGTCACACCTTATCCATGTTCAGAATTTGGGCAAGTATTGCTCTGCGGTGCAATAGATTTTTCCCCATGTTTCAAAAACTGAATGTCGTGGACTGATCAAAGACCATTTTTCACTTCGAATTAAATATTATAATCTGTGCCCTATACAGGGAGGCTGAAACAGGTGCCGCAGGGCCTGAAGTCACTGACGATGGAATACCAGCCGGAGGAACGGGGGGTGGTGACACTTCCGGGGTAATGTAAGGCATTGCCGGCTTCGAGGTACTGCCATAGCTACTCCCGGTACTGGTGCATCCGGCAGTACAGCACCATGCCATTACTATAAGGACAAGGATAAGAACCGGATACCGAAGTTCCATAGTTGGGTGTTAGTTATCGTGCATGGTAATAAGGATACCTGCCTCGATACATTGGCCGGTGAAGTACCATTATTACAAGAAGCTAAACCACCAAAACGTCGTGTCGTTCTACCCGGGGTGCAGGGTGTGGGAGGAAAATACGCCACGGAGCGACTCGTCTCGTGAGAACCTCCAAGAGCGTGGTGGAATAATGCGGAAAATAGTATATGGTAATTTCTTCCACAACGTACCGGCGGTTCCGATGCTTATTTTAACCGCTATTTCAGCAGGCTCTCCATCTTCTTCGGGTCATAGCCAAAGATAAATTCGTCACCGATCTGGACGATCGGCGCCCCAAGGTGCCCGGTTTTTGCGACTATCATATCTCTTGCATCTTCATCTGAGGCGAGATCGATCTCCTCGAATTCCACGTTTTTCGACCGGAGGTACTCCTTTATTTCGTGGCAGTTGTGGCATCGCGGGGTTGAGTAAACTCTGACCTTTGCTCCTGTTTTCCATGTCTTTTCTATGAAAGACTCGCGCCCGGAGTGTTTCTTGTACTGCAGGTATTCGCGGGGCTTTTTCTGTGCATAGTTCTGGTGGTACTCCTCGGCCGGGTTGAAGGTTGTATATGGCCGGATATCTGTCACTACGGGTTTTTTGAACTTCCCCGACTCGTTCAGGGTCTTCTTTGAATCCTCTGCAGTCCGCTTCTGGTCCTCGTCATGGTAGAATATGGCAGTCCTGTACTGGGACCCCTTGTCTGCGAACTGACCTTCCCCGTCAGTCGGATCGATCTGCATCCAGAAGACATCGAGAAGTTTTTTGTACGAGACCTTTTCGGGATCGTAGGTGACCTGCACCGATTCGAGGTGCCCCGTAGTGCCGCCTGACACTTCTTCATAGCTCGGGTTCGCCTTTGCCCCACCGGCATACCCGGCCACGGCTTCCGTTACACCTTCGACCTGCTGGAACGGAGGCTGCATGCACCAGAAGCAGCCGCCGGCAAATGTTGCCTTCATCAGTTTCTTTTCCAATAGTATCCCTTCCTCTGCTTTGTTTAGGTTGTGGTTGCCATTACAGTTTTTTTTATTTTTTGGTGATTCTGATCGTCCATTTTTACCTTAGCGCAGGGGGATCTGGAACTCCCTGGCCATCTCGGCCATCTCCTGCAATCTCCTGTTGACAAGATAGTTGACAGTCCCCTCCTGGTATGACCCGTCAGGCTGGCGCTCCCCTGCCGGTACTCCGGTAAGGAATTCAATGCCTTCATCGATGGTTCTGGCCGGGTATATGGCAAACTTTCCCTCTTTTGCTGCCGCAAGGAGCTCTTCTTTCAGCATGAGGTTCTGGACATTGCTTGCCGGGATCATGGCACCCTGTTGCCCGGTCAGTCCTTTGGCCTTGCAAACCTCAAAAAATCCTTCAAGCTTCTCGTTTACTCCCCCGATGGCCTGCACCTCGCCCCGCTGGTTCACGGATCCAGTAACAGCAATTGACTGTTTTAAAGGTAATCCTGAGAGAGATGACAGGATCGCGTATAATTCCGTGCTTGACGCACTGTCACCATCCACGCCCCCGTAGCTCTGTTCAAAAACGAGTTTTGCGGTCATGGAGAGCGGTTTGTCCTGGGCGTACTTGTTTGCCAGATAGCCCCCGAGGATGAGAACTCCCTTGGTATGAGTCGGTCCGCCCAGCTGTGCCTGGCGTTCGATGTCGATGATCCCATCACGCCCCACGGCAACACTGGCGGTCACCCGGGAAGGCCTGCCAAAAGCGAAGTCCCCGAGCTCCATCACGGACAGGCCATTGATCTGCCCGACCTGTGATCCTTCAATATCAATAAGATATACACCCCGCTCGATGAACTCCTGGATCTTCTGCTGGATCAGATTGGAACGGTAAATCTTCTCCCCGACTGCCTTTTCGATGTGCCTGACCGTGATATTTTTTGCTTTTTCCTGCATCGCATAGAAATTTGCCTCCCTTATAAGGTCAGCAACACTCGAAAATCTCGTAGAAAGTTTCATTTTGTCGTCAGCGAGCCGTGACCCGTATTCTACGACCTTTGCTATCGCGGTACTATCCAGGTGGATTAAGTTGAAACGTTTGCAGAGTGTGCAGATATAAGCTGCATAGCTCCTGACATTGCTTTCATTCCGGTCCATGACGGTGTCAAAGTCCGCCCGGACTTTGAATAGCTCCGGATAGTCAGGGTCTCCCTGGTTCAGGATCTGATTGATGTCGGGAGTCCCGATGAGGATAACTTTCACATTGAGGGGGATAGGCTGAGGTTTGAGTCCCCTCGTTGCAATAAAACCTGCCTGCTCTCCCGGTTCCTCAATTTTGACTTTTTCCGTTTTGAGTGCAGATTTAAGCCCGTCCCAGGCAAAAGGATACCTGAAGAGGTCCAGTACCGGGATTACCAGATACCCGCCATTTGCTTTGTGAACTGAACCCGGGCGGATCATCATGAAATCCGTCGTAACAACGCCGAACTGCACTTCCTTTTCTGCTTTTCCCAGCAGGTTCTGGTAGCTCGGGGTCTCCTCAAACACAACAGGTGCCCCGTCAGGGCCGGCATTGTCCACAACCACGTTGATCTCATATTTCCTGAATGCAAGATCCTTTGCGAGCCACTGCTGGAACGGCGGTGGGACCTGCTCCTGCTGTTGTGGTTGTTGTTGTTGTTGTGCAGACCCAAGAAACGTGACAAGATTGTCAAGGATATCTTTCTGGACATTCTCAATATAAGTGAGTATCCCGGGAATTTTCCCGTATTTCTCCTTGAGACCGGTGAGAAGATGGCCAATGGCATAGAGGGCGATCTCGTTATTAAGTGCATTCACCACCTCCATTCCTTTCGCATCCAGTTCACGGATATGGCGAAACCCGGATCGCAGATCCACATCAAGCGCTTCCCTTTTCCGGAGAATCTCTCCCTGAGTCTCCTTGGGCAGGGCCTCAAACTCTTCCTGGGTCAATGGTTTACCGTCAATGACGGGAATGATCATAAGTCCGGTGGGTCCTATCTGGATGGTAAAACCCTGTTTTGCGGCGCTCTCGTTGACCTCCCCGACGATCGTCTCTCGTTCAGTGTCGAGTTTCCCGAGTGCCTCCTGGCGCTTGTTTGCATAATCATCACTCTCAAACGCCCTTGGCAGGGCTCTCCTCGCTTCGCCGATAAAAGAAGCCATATCGGTTTTTACCTGGCTGCTCATTCCGGGAGGAAGGCGGATTGCAAGAGGCTCGTACGGGTTGACAAAATTGTTGACATAGATCCAGTCATCGGCTTTGGATTTGGTCTTTGCCAGTTCGTCAAGAAACTTCTTTACCGCAGTTCTTCTCCCGGTGCCGGGCATCCCTGCTACATAGATATTGAATCCCTTTTCCTGGATTTCAAGCCCAAAACGGAGAGCTTTTTGCGCTCTGTCCTGCCCGATAATCTCTTCTGTGATATTCAATGTTTCCGTAGTGGAACACTCCACCAGTCCGGGATCATACACTGCCCGGTAATCCCTGGTTTCCAATGATTTTATCATACTGCCTCACTCCTCATCGTATTTACCTGCTGATTTTTGTTTTTGTAAAATCTTCTTTTCATAAAAAAATCTTCCCGTCATCCTCTGTCCTCCTCAACCTCCTTCATGAATCATGTCCGGAGTGCCGTTATACTTCCTTGTTTTTGTTCATAGCTCTCTACTGCATGCGGGGCCCCCGCCAGTACGCGGCGTGCAGTGTTATAGACGCTCGGTGTTTTTTCCGGGTCGAGATCGGTGAGAAGGCGGGCAAGGATCCCGACCAGCGGGATCTGGTCTGCTTCTTTCATCGCATCGATGGCGCCAAATACCCTGAGCATCGATACCGTGCTGTATTCGTTGATTGGCGCAAGGCGCAGCAAGGTCTTCTGCAAAAATGTCCGCCCTTCTTCAGTCTGGAGGGATTTTTTCCGGTTCAGGGCAAATCTCCCGAAGAGCGCACGCTGGTCATTTGCCTGCTCGATCCGGAACGCATCCGACTTTTCAACCCGGGTTATAAGGTCAAGAACATCCGCACTGCTGTTCCCGGCAATAACTGAGAGGAAATTTTCCCAGGAGACGGGATTTTTTTCCGATTCATGTTCAAAGGTGTCAAGCATGCCGGACCGGTCTCCCGCTGAACTGTCCATGTACAGGCTGAAAGCGACCAGTTTATCCGTCGCACTCAATGAGCTGGTGAACTGGTCCTTTATCAGCTGGTGAATATCGGGAGTATTGAGCCGCGAGAGTACGGCAAGAGCAGTATTTTTTATCTGTCTCCGTTTTATTACTAGGGGTTCCTGCTGCAGCGTTTCACGCCGGCCATCCAGAAAATTTACCGACGAGTAGATATCAAGCAGCTCTGGTTTATACCGTGCTGCAATTGACCGCATCAGTTTCTCGCGGACGTCATAGAGTGCCTGGTAATGATGGGCATATTTCTTATCCGGCGCTGATTCAAAGATGGTTAGTAACTGCCCTCCACCCTGGATCAGCAGGTCATGGTCGGAAAGGAGCCGGAAATAGAGATCGATACATTCCGGGCCCGGGCTTGCTGACGGATTATTGAGCATCTTTAATTTTTCCCGGTCCATAATCGTCATGAACGCGAGATACCGGTTGACAAGATCGCTGTCCCGTTCAGCCTGCAGGTACAGTTCCGCTGACGGTGCATCGTAGTTGACTTTTCCATAGAACGAATACCCCCGGTTGAGGGAGATGAACGCTGGCGGTTCCGGTGAACCAAGTTCGAGCGTTTCTTCTCCTTTTTCAACCCGGTAAAGAACCTCAGAGAAATCATGTCCCGATGCGTCAGCCAACGCGATCCTGACCGGAAAGATCCAGTGTTTTTCCGGGCTGTCGCTCTCCTGCCGGAGATGAAGCGTCATCACGTTGCGATCGTTGTTATATGATCCCTGTACCGAGAGCGTGGGAAAACCCGTCTGTTTAAGCCACTTCTCCGCCATAGAAGTGAATTTTTGCCCGGACACCTCTTCCATCGCCTGAAGCCACTGGTCCCGGGTCGCATTCCCATGCCGGTACCTGCGGTGGTACAGGTCAAGCCCCTTCACAAACACCTCTTTTCCCATGAGAGTCTCGATCATCCTCACAAATTCCGGGGCTTTCATATATGTGATGTCGGTGATGAGCTCATTGGGATCATTGAAGCCATCCGGTTCGATGGGCAGGGAAGCAGCTCCGCTGTCGAGTTCAAATGTCCCGCTCCCGGGTGCCAGCAATGAAAGGACGGTTTGTAATCGCGAATAATCCTCCCCGAAATGAAATGCATGGTACTGGTTTTCAACATGGACCGTAACCGCCTCATTGAGCCAGATCTCAAACGGCGACCACCCGGTCACTTCCGAACCATTAAGATTGTGATAAAACTCATGCACCTTCACTTTAGCGAGATATTCGTACGCAGAATCAGTCATCATGGGAAAAGGCATAATCCGGTTTGCAGTGATAGTCGTATTGCCGACATTTTCCATCCCCCCGTAGTCCGAATTCTGCATAGCGATCTCCCGGTATGTAGTCCCGGTATATTCATAACCGGGGACAATCTGCTCAACAAGGGCTTTCATCTCTGATCGGGTTTTTTGTAATTGCGGAGAATACGGATTTATTTTTTTGATACGGTCCAGACCTCTCATCAACAGGTAAATCCGTTCCCGGAGTGAACTCTGGTCATACCTGCCCGGGCCGGTATAAAGATTCACCCAGAGAACGGCATCGTGAAGGATGTTCAGGGCGTAGTCCGCGATGCCGGGATCGGATGCCGGGGGAACCAGCAGCTCAAGTGTGCATAGCCGACCATCCGGGTACTCGCATTCCTGGCCGAACGTTGCATACGTCCCACAGCCGAGAAAGAACAGGTACGGGGCCATCGGGGTGATACTATTTTCATAGGTAATTTTCATCCTGCCGGCCCCGGCAGTCTGGCGGGGGATGACCACATTCCCGTTGGTTATCAGGTTTGTATACCGTTCGTCTGCAATAATCGTCGTGGTATATGTGCACTTTGCCGTCATGTCATCAATGCATGGCACCAGGCGCTGGAACCCCCACTGCTGGCACTGGGTAATCTGCTGGGGCGGTGCTCCGGGGGGAGTTTCATCGTAATAGAGGCCTTCGAGAATATTTTTTGTCGGGCGGCAGACTGTTTCTGAATGAATGGTAAAACGTGTTAATGGTAAAACAGGGTCGTTAAACTGAATCGTCAGCCTGCTTTCGGCAACATCGTACCTGTATGAACATTCGTGATCCGGACAACTCACCGAGAGAATCTCAAGGTTTTTTGCATCCAGTACAATCTCCTGTAATGGACTCTCATGGGATTCAGCATGTAAATCAGAGAGTACTTTTGTATGATCGTCAAAGACATCAAAGATAAGATCCATGTGGATGACGCGGATGGGTATCTTTCCGAAATCATCCTTGTAGTACCGGAATATGCGACTGGTCATGGTTATTCGTAGCTTATTTCCTGTCGAATGTGCTCTATGCTGAGGTATTTATGCATATGTTCATTTTTCAAAAAATATAACAAAAGGCCATTTATTCTTATCAGTCGGATTTTTTGTTATCCCTGCTTTTTCCGGATTTTCTACCGCTGAACAGTCTTCATTCATCCATGAATCCGGAGTGAGTTATAGTTACACGACAAAAGCATTCGGAGGAGTTCCGTTATTTATTGCAGGCTGGATGAAATCTTTTGATTATATGGTGGGTGCCAGTGCAGTCAGTATCTGATTTGCTGCCTATCTCACGTTTTTGTGGGAATCCCGGCAAAAACGGTTACGCTCGTCGTTATCGCCGGTAATGCAAACATTTCTATTGGTTCATCCGGAAAATATATTCAGTGCCTTTGTCCACCCTGACTTCGACGTCTGCCCGCATCTGGTGCTTTGCGAGGAAGTTCACCAGTTTCAGGCCGAGTGTCTGTGTTTTTGTAAGGTCGAATCCGGGTGGAAATCCAACACCATTATCCCTGACGCTCATCATATACTCCCTGCCATGTTTTGCAAACGTCACGGTGATGGTGGGGGGAGCGTTCCGGACTGCATGTGAATCGAATGAGCGGGGAAATGCGTACTTGAAGGAGTTTGTCACGAGCTCATTGATGATGAGCCCCGCAGGTGTTGCCCTTGGGATATCAAGCATCATACCCTGAGCCTCAACAATGGTCTTTACTGCTCTTGTCGTCCTGAATGAATCGGCAATCTGGTCGATGAGCGTCGTAAGATACATTCCCATATCAACTTCGTCATACTTATGGGTCCTGTACAGGGTCTCGTGGATGAGGGCCATGCTCCGTGCACGGTTCTGCAGGTCCTGTTTGAGCATCTTGCCTGCCGGAGTATCTTCGGTCGAACCTTCGAGGCTGAGCAGGGAGATGAACGCGGTCAGGTTGTTCTTGACCCGGTGATGGATCTCTGCGAGCAATACATCTTTTTCAGCGAGGGCCTTTTTTAATTTCTCTTCATTTTTCGAGAGTTCATGCTCGTGCTCCGAGAGCACCACTATATTCTGCTGCAGCTCTTCCTGTACTGCGGTGAGCTCTTCATTGAGAACGCTGAGGTCGGTGTTCTTCCCGATTAGCTCCTGCTCGTTCCGGAGGAGTTCGTTATTGGTCTGCCTCAGTTCCTCCTGCATTGACGTGAGCTCCTCGTTGAGGGCGCAGAGCTCCGCATTCTTCTCCCTGAGGGCTTCTTCTGCCTTCTTCCGTGCGGTGATGTCCCGGCTGAACACGGCAATCCGGGTCACCGTTCCGGTGTTGTCGGGTACGGGGTAGAACGTGTGGTCGAAGATGATCCCGCCCCGTTCATCCTCGAACTGAACCGGTGTTCCGGACCTGATAACCTCGTCGAACCGCGCCCGGCGGGACCTGGCCAGATCGGAGCTTATAAACTCTGAGAAGTGGTGGCCTGTTATTTCACCGGGGGTCCTGCCCCCGAGCCTTCCGGCTGCGGTCTCGTTGAGCTGGAGGATCGTACCGTCCGCTAAAAACAGGTAGATCGACTCTTTTGCAGCAGTGAGGATAGCACGGAATTCTGCCTCGCTTTTTTTCAGCGCCTCTTCGTCCTGCCTGAGCTTACGGAGCAGGAGGTCATACGGCCGTGTCAGGCCGACAACGACAATCGCCCGGTACAGGAAGTACACCGACAGGAGCCGGAACAGGTGGCCGAGCATGTTCATGAACCCGTACACACTGATATAAGACGTAAACGCGAGTTCGCCGGCAATGAGAAAAACCTGCGCTGCGATCAGGAGATGCCAGACGGTACGATCGAAATGGTCACGCTTCAGGTACACCATGACGATGGTTGCGACAAGGATGAGCGAAATGACGTACTCGCTGCCGATCTTGAAAGGGGTGAGCCCGCTCCCTTCGATAAATGCGTGCGGGAAATTCTGCCAGACAAAGATACTGGAAAGAAGGAGACCTGCAGCAGCAGCGCACCCGGCAAAGAGGATCGTTGCATCGTACTTCCCGTCCTTGGTTATGGATTTCCCGATCAGGACCGTGGCGATAAAGAAAGAAACGCTCTGGAAGTACCGGGCCGCAATCCAGAGCTGCGTCGGGATATCCGCATTATCTCCCGGGAATACTCCCATCCCCTTGTACGCGAGGGTGTGGATGAGATCGAAGCCCGCGATGAAGAGTAACGAGATCCCGAGCAGGATGAAAAAAGAATCGGTATACACTTTCCGGGTATTCCATACGAGCATGAAGATCGCGATAGCGACAGCAATGGCAGCGATCTCCGTGATCCCATGGAAGAGGAGGTAGTTTGCCTGGCTGATGAGGTAGAGGCTGCCGAGGATCAGGAGCACGGCCATTCCCTTCGCCAGAACCGGTATCCAGTCACTCAGGCCACCGCCCGGTAATCCTGGTACCGTAAATGCGGGGCCGGGGGATTGTGAAGGAGGGTCTTTGGCCGTCATGGCAAGGGGGGGCTTGTGCAGCTATGGTTTCAGGTTTGCCTGTTTATGGAATCATTATCGCACATGCTGTTTTATGTTCTCTGTAATGATTTCGGTGGTTTTCCGGCGGGATCAGCAGGGGATAAAGTTATTCTTCAGGTGCGTTTTATGAAAATAGTATAATCTATGGATTGTGGATATGTGTTGCGATTTTACCCTCTGATGTAAAAATCCGGATGTGCCCCTATGAAAAGCGTATTATCAGAACAGCAGCAACCATACCGGAACACGTGTTTACCCTTTTTTAGGGAACGGGGTTACATCACATGACGGTCGCAATCCATATCCAAAATTTAACCCGGCGATTCAACGATCTGGTCGCCGTGGACAATATATCCTTTGATATCGAACAGGGGGAGATTTTTGGCCTGCTTGGCCCCAACGGCGCCGGGAAGACAACGACCCTCTCCATGCTCTCCACCATGCTTAAACCAACGTCAGGTTCAGCGACGGTCAACGGCATCGATATCGAACGTGATGAGGATGGCGTAAGGAAATCCATTGGCATTGTCTTCCAGGACCAGAGCCTGGATGAAGAACTGACTGCCTGGGAGAACATGGACTTTCACGGGCGGCTCTACCGTATTCCCTCAGATATACGGAAGCAACGGATCAGCGAGCTCCTTCAGCTCGTTGAGCTGGAAGACCGTAAAGATGACATTGTCAAAACATTTTCCGGCGGGATGAGGAGACGCCTCGAAATCGCACGCGGTCTCCTCCATCATCCTTCGGTCCTTTTCCTGGACGAACCAACGCTGGGCCTTGACCCCCAAACCCGCAATCATCTCTGGGTTTATATTGCGACACTGGCTCGCGATAAAGGGATTACTATCATTCTTACCACCCATTACATGGAAGAGGCCGACCGGTTGTGCAACAGGATTGCAATTATCGATCACGGGAAGATCATTGCCCTTGATACCCCAAAAAATCTCAAGGATGGGATCGGTGGGGATCTTATTACTATCCGCTCGCCCGACACGGCCGCAATTATCGATGCGCTCTCTGAACCGTGGATCACCCGCGTGGAGCAGCATAACGATGAAGTGATTGTCAGCCTGCAGAACGCTGAACAGCATATCAGCACCATCGTGACGATGCTCAACACACGACAGGTCCCCATCGACTCCATCGGGATTCACAAACCTACCCTTGAGGACGTGTTCCTCTCCTTTACCGGAAAAACCATCCGGGAAGAAGAAGCGAACAATAAAACGAATATGCGGATGTACCAGAGGATGGTGAGACATTAATCATGGACATCGTTTACACCATCTGGCTTCGGAATATGAAACGCTACGTCCGCTCGAAGAGCCGGATCATCGGCAGTATCGCAATGCCGCTCTTCTTCCTGCTCTTTTTAGGCTTTGGCCTGAATTCTGTCGTGCAGTTGCCCGGTTTAGGGGAAAACTATGTCGTATTCCTGATCCCTGGCATGGTCGCCATGAGCGTGTTGTTCACGTCTGTATTCTCCGGAATCCAGATCATCTGGGATAAACAGTTCGGTTTTTTGAAAGAGACCCTTGTCGCACCAGTCTCCCGGCTCGAGATCATGTCAGGCCAGACCCTCGGCGGGGCAACGACAGCCGTCATCCAGGGATCCATGATCCTTGTCCTGTCACTTTTCATCGGATATCCGATATCAAATGCCGCTGGCTTTCTTATCGCTCTCCTCTTTATGATCCTGATCGGTATATCGTTCACCGCATTTGGTATTGCGATTGCATCACGGATGGAAGATATGACCGGTTTCCAGCTCATCATGAATTTTGTTGTCTTCCCGATATTCGGCCTGTCCGGGGCACTCTTTCCCATCAGCTCATTGCCGGCGTGGATAGTGCCGCTTACCCTGCTCGATCCCCTGACCTATGGTGTGGAAGGGATCCGTTACGGTCTTACCGGTGTTTCGCAGATTAATCCGCTGGTCTGTGGTGCGGTTATCGGGGGTTTCACCGTAGTGATGACCATACTCGGGGCATACCTGTTCAGGAAAATCAGGATCTGATTGGAAAAAAAGGCCCTTTGAGAATTCCTTTTATTATGAGATGAAATTAAAAGATGCATCAGCGGCAGATGCGGTGGAGGCTGCATCCCGGACCCTTAAGAAATATCAATTTGATTGATGTAACGCGATGGACGACAATTGGTGAGAAAACAAGATTGTGGAAAATCATGCCGGAGTTAAAATTGCTTTCATGGTAGAGGAGAGAACTCCTATTCTGGATTTCTTTTATGAATAAAGGTCCCCATCGCTCGCTTCATGTCCCCATGCTGCCCTTCTGTGACAGATCATCGGGAAATATAGTTCAGGTCGTACTTATCTGAAATCTTTGAGAGTTCTGCACGGTAACTCTGGTTCAGGCTTCCTCCCAAATCCTCGAGTTGCCTCATTCTCCTTGCATCGCCATATTCTGTACTCACGTCTAAACCTTTTTTTCCTCCGACCAGATGAATAATACGAGGATTTTGTGAAAGGCTGAAACCTCCCTGCGTGGAATCAGGTTCATAGGTTATGATGGTCGGTCGTGTTGTCTCGATAAAGGCATACCCCGTATCGTAAAAACTGTATTTGGGGGAAGATTTTACACCAACCGCCATATGGCCGGGAAATTCGAATAACACGGTGTCATACCCCAGTTCATTCAGGATATACGCAAGCAACACCGACTTGTCTGCTGCTGACCCCTCATTGTTATGCAGGGTTTCATAGGGATAATACCAATCCGTTTCAGTCCTGGTATACCCCTTCCCGTTGTCGGGAATATGCTGGACCAGACTTATTGCTATCTTGGCCTGATCATCGTTCGTGATTGATCGTTTCCGGACCATCTCAATGAAGGGTCGCATATATTCATTCTGGACTTCATTTTCCAGAAGGTCCATAATAACCCCGTTATCAGGATCGTAGTGATAGGAATGGCTCCTGGTGGAGAAAAAATCCGATAACCCGCCAAACGTTGTAAAATTCATGGATCTCCGGTTCCCATCAATAACATACAAAAACGACGTGGTTTTTGGAGATTGCCGGTAATCCGCATCGGTAAGTGCTGTAACCAGGGGGATTGTACTTTGTGCCGGTTGAGATGGTGAAGACAGGACTGGAACCTCACTGGTAATCGAAGAAGGAGAAATTGCCGGTGAGGGTATACTCAGGGAGGGAAGAAACTGAGAGAGAAAAACCAGACCTGCCACAGCCACCACGAAGATTATAACGCCAGAGAGTAACCGAAAAGAAGGTCGGCGAATTTTTTTGGCTGGTCTTTTTTCCCGTTTGAATGTGTGGGCTGTTCGCCAGTAAGAAAGCGTGAGAGTGCCCTGATTAACCGTATATTGAACCAGATAATCGTAGGGATCGCCGTAAAAAACAGTTTTGTAGGTATTCCTGACCCATCGTTGTGGTTTTGAGTCCTCTTTCACCCAATCGGGCAGATCACGATACCTGATCGGTTCCCAATCGTCAGCGTGCGTCATTTTTTTAGCAATCCCCGCCGGATTTTTTTACCATCAGAATGCAGTTAAAAACCTGAACTTTCTTTTCAGTAGGATGATAACAGTGTCTGGACAAAAAAACTGTTTGGTATGTTTGCCGGGACTGATATGCCCTTTTTTATCCTTCCGGCGCCTCTGGCAAAGCACCCGGCACGTCTTTTTTTTTTAAAACAGCCATTCCCCGGCAATCCTTTCTCCTGCGGTCTTAAAAAAAGGAAATATCCGGCAGAGAGGGAAAACTCCCTGTCTTACACCGGATAACATTACTGCATTTACCCGAACCGGCCGAAGAGACCTCGATCTTCCTGCTCACGTGCGGCAAGTTGTTGTAATCTGTCCTGTTCCTGCTGAATTATCCGGACCTGGTCTTCCATCGTAGTCCGGACCTCCGCATCCAGCGTTACACTGCTTATCAGCTGTTGCAGCTCAACGATGCGGACATTGTTCCGGGCGGTCTGGTTTGCAAGTTCCCGTGCAGCATCCCGATCCCCCCCGAAAAACAACCGTACAAATGAGTTCCTGGACTGGATACGATCCTCTAATTTTTGGGTTGAACTGGCGGAGTCATTAAATTCCCGTGCAATTGCAGAAACATTGCGACCGATACCACCGCTCAGGTCCTCTGTTTCCAGCAGGGTGGTAACAGCGATCCGAACTTCATTCTCGTTTTTGATCCGGTCCCGCTCCCCGGAACTTATATTCCGGAGGGTTGCATTGAGGCTCTCTTGGCTCTTCGTATGGTTCTCCCGCACATCGTTAATAGTACGGCCGGATTTATTTTTAATCTCATCAATCCCTGATCCTGTTCCCTGCCGCTCCACTTCGGTGGTTTCGCGGGTTGTTGGGATGACGGTGACCGCGTCATCCGCTCCCTGCCTTTTCTCCTGTTCCCCCGACGAGGTGGTCTGGGTCTTTGCAGCTGCTATGGTAAGGTCAGCATGAATCCCCGAATCTTCCTTCGCCGCAATCACGGGCAGGGCAAACGTGGTCAGCACCACGAGAATTATCAGCGCTATGATACATTTTTTCATTGAAATTCACTCCAAAAAGGGTGATTATCGTCTTGCCTTTTCATATATAAAATATATTCCAAACCGTGTAGAAGGGCAAAACAACCTCAGGAATGAAATGCTTTCCCCAGATCTGACCGCATTGCGAGAAAAGAAGGTGAACGGAGAGAGAGTGAAACGCGTTACTGTCTGCTGTCCCGTTCGATGACTGCAGAAAGACTGATTTTTGCCGGGGACTGTATCAGGGTATACAATCCGCTCACAGAGGCGGTTGCCTTCGATGCTTTTTCCATGGACAGCATTATTATTCTGATGGCATCATGCATACTGCCGTTTTTCCAGTGGTCCCGGATGCAGGTAAGTGCAATCTTTTTTGTTACCTGGTTTCCGAGCACAACGAAGTTGCCTGCAGTACCTTTCCCGGTCAACCGGAGATTAGCATCCGTTATCTCGGCAATAGCGTACTCGCCGGCCGCCGCATAGAGTCTTCTCTTCCTCGTGACGCCCCCTTCTGTTTCACTCACTTCGCCCACAAGAATGCCATCCCGTTGAGTTACTTTTCGTTTATCATCACGGATGATCAGGGAAATCCCGAGTTCCCCTGCCCGTTTTTTGACGTCGTCGTCAGTAACGATCTGTCCACTGTACAGCTCCAGTTCAAGGGTTTCTGTGGAACCCCTGTCCCCGCGGGTGATGATCTCCCGCATATCCCCGGCCATTACCGCACCCTGTATCCCGACAAACGCGATGACCAGACTCATAGGAACGCCCGTTCCCTGCCTGAGGACAAATCAACCGGCAACCTGCAGGGTCGTGTAAAAGGATTGTTTTTCTGCAGTTCCCTCTCGCTATTCGTGCCGTTGGGTTTTTCACTCCCTCTTTCCTTACCTGTCGCCAGATCACAGGAAAAGCGGGCAGAATGATATTCTTTTGCCACAATAACCGTTACCGGAACATCGTGAAGGATGATAATGTCTACCCCCTCTTGTACCCGAACTTCCGGAGTAGTCCCATCCGCCAGGCGACACCGTCAGGACCTTCGACGCCCTTTGGTTTTTCACCATCAATCACGCCCATAATTCCGCGACCCTGCGCAGATTCGGCGATTACGACTTCTGCGGGGTTTGCCGTTGCACAGTATATCGTGCAGACTTCCTGGATGTTTTTTATCGCATTCAGAACATTGATGGGGTAGCAGTCTCGTAAAAAGAGAATGAAGGAGTGCCCGGCGCCGATCGCAATGGCATTGTCCCGTGCCAGCGCTTTTAACTCTTCATCATTGCCCTCGATTCTGACCAGGCAGTCTCCCGAAGACTCGCAGAATGCCAGGCCAAACTTCGAACCGGGCACCGATCCGGAAACCACCTCGTAGATGTCTTCAACCGTCTTGATGAAATGCGACTGTCCGAGAATGAAATTTATGTCCCCGGGCTTTTCAATCGTTACCGTTTTGAACTCCACTGGTCCACCCATCATTTTCACAACAAAAGTGAGATGGGTGTGCCGGAGATAAATGGGTTGGTATGATAAAGGAAGGGATATTCGGATCGTTATTTCGGCAGATCCCCTTATGTCATTCACGCCCTTTGGATTATTGGCCTGGATCCGGGGGTGACGGTTCCCTCGCTTCGGTGAGCGCATAAAAACCCCAGAGAACATTACCGTTGATCTTCGATCGTTACAGCGACCCGCTTGTGGTGAGGCGGGTAATAGAGATACCCGCTCTCCCGAAGAGGGTCGTGGAGGATGAGATCCGATCCGATCCGTTCTGCAATAACGCAATAGGAATGGAAGAATAATCGCCGGACTTCAGGGAACCGTAAAGCGCTCTTTACTTCGGCAGCGCTGGTATCCTTATACTTAGTAAACACTGATTCGCCATTGAGGCCGTGGAACAGGGAGTACTGCTGTACAGTGCAGCACGTCTCTTTCTCGCTGATTGCCAGCCACCGGAGCGGGTTAACTGTCGGTACTTTCCGTCCCGGTAACCGGGTAAAAGCGATAAGGAAGAATCCCCCACGGACCGCCAGGTAGAGCAGGACAGCCAAGGCATAGAGAGTAAGCGAAAAGGGAAACGCCAGCACCGTGGTGACCGTTACCACGACCAGCCCCAGGGCAGCCATGGCGACCAGGATGCTGGGGCCGGGCAGGATACCCAGGGTGTATTTCCTGTCAACAAACGGAGCGAGCAGCGGGATGCCCGGGCAGGCCATGACGTCGATCGTAAGATGGGAAAGGGCACCGCCAAGGACTGCAGCAAACCCGTACACCCCGTATCCAGACAGTGTCGCAGGGGAAATTATTCCTGCAAACGCGATCAAAACAATCGTGAAGTACGCTAGCACAGAGAGGAGACATACACCTGCAAGGCTGTGGGCAATACCCCCGTGACTAAACAGGTAAAGTGACGGGATGGAATCGGATATGAAGGAGAAGAAAAAATCCACATCTACTATCACTGCCCCAAGGATCACAAACGGCAGGAGTGAGGAGAGGCCGGTCACGGAGAACAGGATCCAGGCTATCAGGGCGTGGGAGAGCGTGTCCACGAAGCAATGATTCGCACCACGACAAAAAAAGGCTGTTGATCTCTCCGGCATCCCATGACAGAAAGGCACACTCAAATAGTAACCAGCTAAAAAAGACTCTGGGGGCATAGGAATGGTATGACGACGGAGACCCGTGAACTGAAACACAGTGAGTTTTTTCTGGCAGAGAAACTGTGGGAACAGTACAGGGGCCAGAAAGCAGACCCGCTCCACGAGAGGATATTCGGGGTCTTTGTTGACGGGAACCTTGCTGCAACTGCACGCTACACGAAGCATCCTGATGGTGTTGAGATGGACTGTATCTTTGTCCCCGAAACGTACCGCGGGAAAGGATATGCCCGTGCTGCCGTTGCGGAACTGATAACGCGGTGCGGTTCAGAATCGATCTACATTCATTCAACCATTGTCCTGATCCCGTTTTACAAGACCTTCGGCTTCTCCCCGATTCCCGAAGACCAGCTTCCCCGGAGTATAAAGGAACGGTTCCTCTTCTGTTTCGGCGAAATGATGGGCTGTAATGTCTGCCCCATGGTCAGGACGGGGGCACCGAATCCGTAAAGTGGGCACAGGTTCCCCATCCCCGACTTTAATACCGCCGCTATATCGATTTACAACCCGGCAACACTCTAACAAGTTCCTCTCAAATCATTCACTCAGAAACAATCCTTCCCGCAACCTTCTTCTTTGCACCACCCCATGTACACCTTGAGTGATAAACTCCATGAACACTCCCGACCCTTTCTTTGTTAACGATGCCTGGGCACAGGAAACCGGTATCGAGCTGCTGGAAGTCTCGGCCGGCAGGGCGAAGGTACGGTTGCGGATTGCCGGCAGGCATAAGAACAGCCACGGGACCGTGCACGGCGGAGCTATCTTTACGCTTGCCGATACCGCGTTTGCCCTTGCCTCCAATTCCCATGGGATCCCTGCAGCTGCCATCAATGCCCACATCTTCTATGTAAAAGCAGCGACCAGCGGCACCTTGTATGCAGTAGCTGAGGAGTTCTCAGTAAATCCAAAGATTGCCACCTACACGGTCACCGTTACGGACGATCACGGGGAGAAGATCGCTCTCTTTGAAGGAATGGTATACCGGAAAACGCCGGGCAAAGTAACGTGATGTTTCCTGCACAACCAGAACAGACGATCGGTCATAATAAAATTATACACTGTCTGGCACCGGACTATTTTTTGCATTACCTATAAAAATCTGAAATAATTTTATATAAGATAACCACAGAGTGGTTACGAGATACAAATATTGGGGATCATTGGTACAATGCAGGCTTGCACAGGGAATAAGCTGGTAGAAATCGGACACAGAGGAAGCGGCAGACCCAGGGCGCTTTGTGTATGTAAAGATCTCGGTATGGATTGTGCATTTGAAGTTACCGGAGTAACTGATAACGAAGTCATGAGAAAATTTATCGATCACGCAGGATCTGCCCACAATATGGATCTGCTGACCGCTGACATCATTTATCGGGTTCAGCAGGCAATAAAAAAATAATTCGCTTTTTTTTGAATTTTTTTAGCACCCTTCTCTCCATTTCACATCAACACCATTCGCAGGATTCCGTCACCGGATCTTTTATTCTTTTCAATTTTCACTAAAAGGCTCATGCCGCGTTTTTTTGTTACTGCACGATTTTCACGTTGACCGGAACAAATCAGAAGGAACAGACAGTTCTTCAATCACCGGTTTATTGCCCTCTTCTCCACACAGGAGACTAAGGAGGGACAGTGTAAAGGGGAATTTATGCCGGAGACAAAAGCAGGTTTCTTTCGAACCTATAGCCGCACTGCGATGACCAATGGCCGGAATGGATATGGTTTTCTGGCGGAAAGGGAATTGGATTTAGAGGAAGTGTGCAGATGGGGGTGAAGAATTATCTGCCTGTGTTCCATCGCGATTTTCCAAAATGTAAGAAAAACCCTGTAAATCCAACTCTGAAAATAAGAGGGAGTGTATGGATATAAAATACTCAATCGGTGCTGGTTCACTGGTTAAACCAACCGGTTTAAGGATGCATTCAAAAAAGGTGCAACAAAGACCTGAGATCCAAAAAGCTGACCGGTGGTTCAGACAGATTGCTGAACTGAGGTCCGGATTATTTCTCTTTTGTCGTGTTGGACGTCTGTGTGTTCATGCGCTATAGGGATCCTTTACATTTGCTTTCAGGTTTGAAAATTCGTTATCGATATCTTCATCGGAATAACCCAACACCATTAAATCCTTTTTCAGATCATCAACAGGTAATGCCTGAGAAATAGCTTGCGAAAAACCAATTATGAAACAGGTAAACAACGGGAGGAATTCACCTGGCCGGCTATGAAAGATATGGTGTAAAAACAAACCAAAAGCGTTTTTTGTCACCGCATCACCATATAAATCCGGTCTGTCCTGGGAAAATACCAGATATTCATTCCACGCATCACCCAAATCATATTCCTGCAAAAAACCAAAAAAATCTTCAGAGAACAGATACTTTTCAAGAGGAAAGGAAAATAAATGTGCTGCCAGTCTTTTGATCGTTTTTTCAGTATCCGGGGGCATCGGTGAATTTCCTGGATTTTTACTTTATATCTGCATTATTTTACTTATTAACCATTTCCCATCACACAAAATTGTTCCGGTAACAGATTCACGTATAACCGGACGAAGAATATCTCCGGTTTTTTTTGTTCATACGAGAGCGCGGGATATGGTTACTGGGAGAGAAAATTAAAATAGACCCAGAGGTTCATCATACTTCATGCCATCCAAAGACAGGAGAGAGAACATGTCCGGCCCTGCCAGGCATCCGGGACCCGGAAAAAGTAAAAAACTCATTGCCCGGGCAGAGGTAAGAATTTACGCTTCCGGAAGCAGGGTGTGGGATGCACTCGTGAATCCGGAAATCATCCGGCACTACATGTTCGGAACACATACTGTCTCTGATTGGAAGGAAGGGAGTCCGATCACATGGGAGGGCGAATGGGAAGGGAAACACTATGAAGACAAAGGCGTTATTCTCCAGATTGACCCGGAACGGATACTCCGGTACAGCCATTTCAGCCCCCGTTCCGGGCTTTCCGATTCACCGGGAAATTACCATACCGTAACCATCAGACTATCTGCGGAGGGAGAGTATACACGCGTTTCACTGTCCCAGGACAATAATATAAACAAACAGGTTCGCGACCATGCACAAAAGAACTGGGAAATGATGCTTGCAGGTCTTAAGAAGGTAGTGGAAAGTGATTCCCTGCAAAGACTGTTTGCAGAGTACGAGAAGGCATTTGCCGCGCTTGATATCGAAAAAAATGCAGGGTTTTTCGCCGATACGTTCATCTCCGCAGGCCCACGCGGCGCCATAGCACAGAGCAAATCCGAGTTTCTCAAACTTGCACATCAGGCAGCCGAATTCTATAAAAGTGTGGGCCAGACATCCGCCAGGATCCTGTCCTTACAGGAAACTCCAATAAGTAACGAATATTCCCTCGTGAAAGTTCACTGGGGAGTTACCTTCCGCAACACCGGCAATAAAATGATTGAATTTGATGTATCGTACCTGGTGCAGAAAATTGGACCAGAACCCAAAATCCTGCTGTTCATCGCACATGAAGATGAGGAGAAGGCGATGAGGGATCTGGGGCTGCTGCAGGACATTGATCTGCCGGAAAATTGAGGCGAAGATTCAGGGTACGGTTCCCATAAATTTGCACCCGGGAATTTGAGTTTACCGGAAGCTAAAACAACCGGGTGACGGCAGTTCACCATTACCCGCTCAGCTGTCGTTGGATACCGTACACCACGATTCCTATTGCCAGCCCGATAATTCCGATGATCCATGAGCTGGAGTTGAGAAATCCAATCAGCCCGATACAGGACACTGCACCGATAACGGGGACAATTGCAGGATACAGCCGGTATTTCTGAGGCAGCCTGAACGCGGCGATGTTTGCAATAAGATAGAATACGAGCATCGCAAATGTGCTGACCGCGACAACCAGCGTCAAATCGGCAAGAAGGATTGCCGCAATCATGAATGCCCCGGAGATCCAGATTGCGTAGTGCGGCGTGCTGAAACGCGGGTGTATCCGGTTGAGAAATGCCGGAAGGTCACCATTTCGTGACATAGCAAACATGATCCGCGAGATCCCCATAATGGTTGTCAGGAGCACACTTGCCGTCGCGATCATCGCACCAGAGGAGATGAGAAGAACTGCAGCAGGGCTGCCAGTAATCCCGATCGCTGCAGCTAAAGGGGAGCCTGACTGCGAAAGACCGGATGCTCCGATAAGCCCCACGGCTATCACGCTGACAAGAACGTAGAGAACTGTGGAGATCGCCAGGGCAAGGTAGATTGAACGAGGTATGGTTTTCTCCGGGTCTTTTACTTCTTCGGCCATGATTGTCACACGGGCAAATCCGGTGTAGGCAAAAAAGATGAGTGCAGCACCACCGAGAATCCCGGAGATTCCTGCAGGTGCAAACGGCGTAAGGTTACTTCCATTAAAATATCCCAGGCCAAACGCCACAAAGAAGAGGAGGATGAGCACTTTGAGCGTAACGAGGGTATTATTGAGTATAGTCGATTCTTTCAGCCCGATATAGTTAATGATGATAAACACCAGGCAGATAATTACCGCGATACCTTTAACGGGAATGGCCGGAAACAGGGTCACAAAATAGTGGGCAAACCCCAGCGAGACCGCAGCCCCGACAAAGATATTGGAAAATATCCAGATCCAGCCGCTGATGAATCCGGCAAATGGTGAAACAAGTTTCTTGGCAAACGCGTAGGTGCCGCCTTCTTCCGGGAGATAGGCACTCAGTTCTCCTACGCTCAGTGCTGAGAAAAGGGCAATAACTCCGGCAATCAGGACAGAAATGATCATCGCAGGACCGGCAATACCGGCGACGATTCCTGTTACAATGAAAATTCCTGACCCGATGATTGCTCCGATGCCGAGCGCCGTAGCCCCGAACAGACCAATCTCCCGTTTCAATCCTGCAGATTCGGGTTGTACTGGAGGCATGTTTTCAGACAATTAACCGTTCATTCTGAAGGATATAGAGATTCGCAAAAAAACAGATTGTTTTTAACATTTCAATCCCTGCCTGATAATAAAATATGAGCATGGACCCGACCCAAAGCGGATACTCAGGTCCAGGTCTTATCTTCCTGAGAATTCACACATTGTTCAACCGTTTCCGGAGAATTTTTTGTGGCATTATGGTACCGGGACAACGGTTGCAGACGAAATAGTTGATACTGTAGTCCCCGCTACATTCGCGCCGGTACCCTTGTTCAGGCGGACAACCTGAACCGTAACCGTGAGGTTCTGTCCGGCAAGCGGATGGTTCTCATCCCAGGTCACCGTTGATGGCGTGATATTGAGGATCCTGACCATGCTGATCGCATTGTCGGTCTTACGGTGTACGGTAAAATATTGCCCTTCAATGAAACTGGTGTTGGCGATGAGACCGGTACGATTGACGACACGGATGAGATCACCCCGGTACGGGCCATATGCCTGATCGTAAGGAATGACCACCGTTTTCTTCTGGTTTATCCCCATTCCTGTGATTGCATTCGAAAGACCCTGGATACTTTCGGGATCGCCAACCGTTACTTCCAGGGGCGTCCCGTTTGTATTAGTACTGATAACGGTTCCATTTTCATACATCATAGTGTAATATATTGATACGTTATCGCCTTTCATCGCTACAACCGGGTTGAGCAGGGTGAATAGTGCGATAACCGCAATAGCAACAAGTACGATTGCTCCGGCAGTAATCATGAGGTATTTCCGTTTCCGGGCCCCCGTCTGTTCATCCTCCTTTTCCTGTCTGGTCTTTTTTTCCTTTCTGTTAGGATCACTCATTTTTTTAGCTCCGGATTGGATTGGATCGCTGAATCAGGTAATCCTTGAGTAGATAGATGAGATATGCATTAAATCTTTACCGGGTTTTTGGAGATTCTGACTTTAACCTTTGTTATTGGTAGCACTATCGGGCTTTGGTAGTCACCTTCGCCTTCTTCCCTGATGCGGATATTTTCGGGTTAAGTCATCGCAGTGCGGGCAAGACCACCACCACAACCATCGCCGCACGCCTTAACTTCAGCTGGTTTATGGCAGTACAAAAAATAGCTGGTTTTAACCTGTTTACTCTCCTGATTATGTAGGAAAGAGCACCTGATTTTGAATTTGTAAACCGCCAGGCGGCTATCAATGTCGGGTACAGGCTCTACTACCTGCCCTTTCACAACCTTCATTAAAGAACGTGCCGAAAATGGATCACAGGCTGCATCATTATGCCGGAAGAAGAGACCCCATTAGTTCCTGTCGATCAGCTGATGGAAACACTTCACACCTCACTGCAGGGTCTCTCTTCTGAAGAAGTTGCACCACGAAGGGCAACCTATGGCCGCAATGAGGTGGTGCGGGAGAAAAAAATAGCAGTCTTCCGCCAGTTTGCCGGCCAGTTCAAAAACCCGCTTATTATTATCCTTCTTCTCGCAGCGGTCCTCTCCGTCTTTCTTGGAGAAATTGTCGATGCGACGATCATCATCCTGATTGTGTTTCTGAGCGTATGTATTGACTTTTTCCAGGAGTACCGTGCAGGACGGGCAGTCGAGCTCTTACAGGGAAAAATATCTACTCTGGCCACGGTTACCCGGGATGGGAGCAGTCAGGATGTACCATTGTCGGAGCTGGTACCCGGGGACATTATTTCCCTGTCCGCCGGTAATATTGTTCCTGCGGATGCCCGGGTAATTCATGCACGGGACTTCTTTGTGGACCAGTCTGCGCTCACGGGAGAATCGTTCCCCGTGGAAAAAACAGCAACAGCACAGATTCAGACGGGCGGGAAACAGGATCCGCAACAATATGCAGATTACCTTTTCATGAGCTCCCCCGTAGTCTCCGGCAGCGCGACTGCGGTAGTGGTAAAAACCGGGATGTCGACCGAATACGGGAAGATTGCAGAACGGTTGACTGCCCGGCCACCGGAGACGGAATTCGAACGAGGGCTGAAACAGTATTCGTACCTTGTCACCCGGATCATATTTTTCCTCGTTATCTTCGTTTTCTTTTCCAATGCCCTGTTTAAACATGGTGTCCTCGAATCACTCCTGTTTGCAGTAGCACTCGCCGTTGGGTTGACGCCGGAACTCCTCCCCATGATCCTGACGCTCAATCTCTCGAAAGGTGCACTTGCGATGTCAGAGAAAGGTGTGATCGTCAAGCACCTGGCCTCGATCCAGAATTTCGGGAGCATGGATATGCTCTGCACCGACAAGACCGGGACACTGACCGAGAACCGGATTACCCTGATCTACCATGTGGATGCAGAGGGAAATACCAGTGAACAGGTACTATTGTATTCATTCCTGAACAGTTACCACCAGACCGGACTGAAAAGTCCCCTTGATGAGGCGATTCTCAGAACGAGTGGCATGGAAACCGGACAGTTCCAGAAAATCGACGAAATCCCGTTTGATTTCATCCGGAAACGGGTTTCTGTCGTCGTTGTAAAAAACCAGGATCATATCCTGATAACCAAGGGCGCGCCCGAGGAGATTATAAAGGTATGTACCCGTGTTTCCACAGGGGGCGTTTCAGAACCCTTCACCACAGAATGGCATACGCGGGCTATCGGAGTATACGAAAAACTGAGCAGGGAAGGCTTCAGGGTCCTTGCAGTCGCTTCAAAAGAGATTGCGAACGAAAAATCCATCTATTCCCCGGATGATGAAACCGACCTGACCCTGCTTGGTTTTGTTGCATTCATCGATCCGCCCAAGGAAAACGTACCTGAATCGCTCCGCATGCTTCACGACGCGGGCGTTGAAGTAAAAGTTATTACCGGTGATAACGAGCTCGTCACCCGTCATGTATGTACCGCGCTCGGGTTCCCGATCACCCGGATAATTGAAGGGAGCGAGATCGCCCGGATGGACAGCGACACCCTCGCCAGTGCAGTCGAGAAGGCGAACATATTCACCCGGGTCTCCCCGCCCCAGAAAGAACGGATCATCCGGGCACTGATGAAGAATAATCACGTGGTCGGTTATCTCGGGGACGGGATCAACGATGCACCTTCGATCCGTGCTGCAGATATCGGGATCACCGTGGATAACGCCGTGGATATCGCAAAGGAATCTGCTGACATCGTCCTGCTGAAAAAAGATCTCCGCGTACTCCACGACGGCATCCTTGAGGGAAGGAAGACGTTTGGAAACACGATGAAGTACATCATGATGGGGACCAGCTCGAATTTTGGTAACATGATCAGTGTCGCGGCCGCATCACTCTTTTTGCCATTCCTTCCCCTCCTTCCTGTCCAGATACTCCTGAATAACCTCCTCTATGACATCTCCCAGTCGACCATTCCGACGGATTCGGTTGATGAGGAGTATGTCCTTGCACCAAAACGGTGGGATATCGGGTTCATTAAAAAATTTCTGTTCGTATTCGGACCGGTCAGTTCCCTGTTTGATCTCCTAACCTTTACCAGTCTCCTGGTAGTATTCCATGCACCCATGGAGATATTCCGGACAGTATGGTTCCTCGAATCGCTCTGCACGCAGACATTCATTATCTTTGCCATCAGGACAAAACGGGTGCCGTTCTATAAAAGTCATCCCAGCAGGCTCCTGGTCATCAGCAGCTTATTTGTTGTCCTGATCGGCATCGCGATCACCCTCCTGCCAGCAGGTGGTCTCTTTGGTTTTGTCCCCCTCGCGCTTCCGTATTTCCTGTTTATCGGGGGGCTGGTGGTAATGTATATCATCGTTGTTGAGATCGTCAAAAAAAGGTTTTACCGTGATACTATCAGGAGGGACAACACCCAGGGAAGTTCCTGAACAGTTCATTAACCGGCTAAGATCAGGGAGGAGGAGCCGTTCAACTGAGATTAAGAATTTTTCACGCAGCTGGCAGGCTTTTAAGGAACTTCCACCAATGTGTCGCTGCCTGGACCAGGATGTCAGAGATACACTAAAAAATGGCTGGCATGAAATTACCCTTGGTAAAAGGAAGGAGAATGGAAGATCAAAAGGAAAAGAATAGTTCCTATTGAACAATGATTGTGCCTTTCATCGAGGGGTGAATCGTGCAGTAGTAGGCATAGGTCCCTGGTTGGGTGAAGGTGAACTGGAAGGATGCTCCGTTTGCAAGCGAGTCTGACGAGAATGCAACCGGGGTCCCCGGGTCAGAAGCGACCTGATGGGGCGCCCCGTCCTGGTTTGTCCAGGTGACCGTTGTTCCGGTCTTGATCGTCAGGATTGCGGGGCTGAAGGCAAAATTTTTAATCGTAACTAAATTCGATCCGCTCACCGTTGCCGCGGTTGTCGGTGTGGCAGGTGCCGGATTCCCGGAGGAAGTGCAGCCTGAAAACAAACAGGTGAAGACCAGCAGTATCGCACATGCTGACCAGAAAATACTACGTGAATGTGAAGTCATAGTTTCTTTTTAAAGCGGTAAGAAATAAAAAATGTTCCTGCCGGATTCAATAAAACGAGATGCCCGAAAAGAAGTCTCGTGCGGTATAGTGCGACACCATTATTCTAAGAAGTGATGGGTAAGGTTCATCACATCCCGGTACGGAATGACCCCGACAAGCCGGTTCTCCGCATCAGTTACGGGAAGCGCACGGAAATCATAGCGGGCAAAACTCTGCGACGCCTCTTTTAAGGAACTTTCTGTATTCAGGCTGATCACGTTTTCGACCATGATATCTTTCAACAGCGCCCGGTCATCGGCCTGCAGCAATTCCTTTAAATCGATAACCCCGAGAAGGGTGTCATGAGCGTCCACGACATAGATATACATAATCACGTCCTTGTCACGGGCATGGCGCGGGTAATCGTTCTGTACATACTCAACGGTAGTATCCGGAGAAAATTTCAGGATCTTCTGCGTGGTATAGTGGATGACCTTCTCTTCCTGTTTTCCAATAATCGACTGGATTTTTTTTGCATTTTCCTTGTTCATCGCTTCAAGAATAACCTGGGCTTCTGAAGATGGCAGGACAGAGAGGATATCTGCGGCCTGGCCCGGTGTCATATCGCTGATGAGCTGGACCACTTTTTCCTTACTTAACGATGAGATAAGATCCCGCTGCACATTGGGCTCGATCTCTTCTAAAGTATCAGATGCCTGTTCGTTGTCCAGCGAGGAAAACACCATGACCCGCTGGTCGTGATCGAGCTCTTCGAGTATATCCGCAAGATCGACCGGGTGAATTTCTGCTAAGGTTTCTTTGAGGATCTTCAGCTTGACGTCTCCCTTGAAACTGCTGATATGCGACGGGAGCGGCTGGATATACATCCACGAGATCGAACCACTGTCCTTTGGATCTTCCGGTGGTGCGATAACCCCAGACAGGAACCCAAACCCAAGACGACGAAGGCGTGCGGATTTGCTCGTGTCCACTTCAGTGACATAGAGCTTTCCATTTCGTTCAATAAGACGTATATCATAAACCACTTCCACTTCCGCATCTTCGGTATCAAGTACTTTCTTGTCAAGAATGTGATCCCGCAGCAGTATCGCATCATCGGGAGGTGAGCTTTCAAATTTTTTCAGATCGTCAATATCGATGACAATCTGTTGTGGTTCAAGCGTCACCATGCGCTCCCACGGAATGAGAAGCGAAGGATCGCCAAAAGGCCGGGAAATGACAAAATTCCGCACTTCAGGAAGTTTACCCGTTTCGACAATCATCAGATCGGAAAGCGACCCGATCTTTTTTTCGTGCAGGAAGACCTTTGCCCCGAGCATTTCGCTCAGGAGGAATTTTCTGTCGGATCTTTGGGGTTTCGAATTCGTGGGAACTGTCTGCATAACCATCGCTTCCCTCATATCAACAATGTCCAGAATTTATAGCCAAGAAGGAGCACGAGCAGGATCAGGTAGATCCGTAGGAACAGGAGTGCAATCTTCACCCCGCGGGACATTGTAATCCGGGGCTTTTCATACTTCTTGTTGATCTCGTGGATTTTATTCGTCCATCCCCGGAACACACTCCCGATTCGTTCCCCGAATACTGTTTCAAAAGTCAGCATGTTCATCTCCTCTCTTCTCCTACATCAACCACTCCGGGAAGAGCGTGGTAATCCCGTACAGTGTTGACAGGATGATAATTGCGACCACAATGGCCGTCCCGGCTATGTTCTGGAGTGTGGTATTCTTGTATTTACCCATGATCTCTTCGTTATTGAGGAGCAGGATAAGAAATACCAGTGCAGCTGGAAGGAGTGTTACGGCAATTACCTGTACAAAGAGCGTGATCAACACAAGCGGTGCATCGGGTATGAGCACGACTCCCCCGGCAGTGACCAGAGCGAAGAGGTAACAGGCATAGAACCATGGAGCTTCACGGATCTTCAGATTGAGGGAATGTGCCCACCCGAACACTTCACCAAACGCCCACGAGCTGGCAAGCGATATACAGATGGCCCCCAGGAATCCTGCATTAAAGAGTCCGATCGCAATGAACGTGCCCAGCCAGGGACTGGTGGTCATCATCATACTCGCTGCCTGTGCTGCACTCTCGACTTCCGTACCGTAAAGTACGGTACCCGTCACTACGACAATGAAGATTGCGACCAGTACAGTGAACGCGGATCCGATCAGGGTATCTACCTGTCCCCAGGGGATGTCTTTTTCTTTCATTCCCTTGTCCACCACTGCACTTTGCTGAAAGAAGATCATCCACGGAGCAATGGTTGTTCCGATATTTGCCATCAGGAAAAAGAACAAGGTTCCATTAAATCCACCTGGGAAGTGGGGAACCAGGCCGACTTTCAACACTTCTCCCACGGAAGGGTGCACAAGAAAGGCAGCCGGAATGTAGATGACATTAAGAGCGGCAAACAGGATTGCGATCTTTTCCCAGGTCCAGTATTTTCCCTGCAGCACCATAAGCATCATGACGATGGATACGATTACTATCGTAACAGCCGGAGGGACTCCGAAAATAGAAAGGGCGGCGGTCATACCGATAAACTCGGTGATCAGCGTGAGCCAGTTGACAAGGGCAAGATCAATAAAGGAGAACCAGCCCCAGAAGGAGCCAAATGCATCAAAGATTGCTTCCGCATGACCGCGTTTGGTAACCGCACCCAACCGCACGGTCATCTCCTGGACAACATAGGCAACCGGTAGGAGCAGCAGTAAGAACCAGATCAGGCCATACCCATACTTCGCACCGGTGACGGCGTAAGTAGTGATGCCGCCTGCGTCGTTGTCGGCAAGCATCACGATAAGACCGGGTCCGGCAAGGAGGAGATAGATCTTGAGCGTTTTGATAAACCTGCGATATTTGTAAAAAAAGGTTGACCCGATGTCCATCTAAAACGCCCCTTCACGATTACATAGTCCTGAACCAGTCCCTCCTTGCGGTGAATTTCCAAAACCAGGATATTCACCACTACTGCAGGTAACTGCAGGTACATCGGCGTAAACAGTTAAAAATATTTGGAGATTGCTCAAACCATAAAAGAATTATTTTATTGGAGTTTTTTTGTTAAAAAAACCTTCAATATCGGGATAGTAATATCGGGAAGCATTGAATGAAGCCGGCAACATACTAACCGATGGATTGAAGTCTCAGGAAAAAACGAGTAAAAAAATTATTTCTTTGTATATCCTGTCTTCTCATCAAGTTTTTTCTCAAGGTCCCAGAGAAGGAACAGGTCAATATCGGCATAGGTTTTCTTCCCGACCTCGAACGGGTTGTCCATATCCCTGATCAGCAACAGGAGGGCAGTCAGCAGCATGCAGAGAACGGTAAAAAGAACCAGTCCTTCGTAAAAGGGATCGAGCTGGACAAAGAACAGTAAAATAATAACACCGGCAGCAGCGAGCTCTGAAATTGCATAGGCTGCAGGAATGAAGGAAGTCTCAGCAATAGTCTTGACCCGGTGCGAAATACGGTCAATATTCGTCATTTCCGTTTTCAGTTTAATAATATAGTTCGGAGGGACACTCAGATCAACGAGCCTGCCAATGTCTGCATTGATGGTATCGACAGCGTTGTCCATCTCCTCCATACTCCATGTATTGTTCCGGAAATTCGTGTTGATACATCGCAGCAGGGCGGCCGTATTTTCCTGCATACGGGGCACCAGCGTCTTTTCCGGGACACGGATGAGATCAAGGTCGCTGTAGAACGACCGGATTGATGTGGCGATCTCACTGGGGATCTTTTCACTTTCCTTGTAATCTGTCAGGGTACCGGCAAAAATAATCGCTATGGTAAAAATTGCACCGCCGATGAATGCAGTGATGAGGCTGGTCACTGAAAGTATGTCAAAATTCAGGTAATCAAAAACCAGCCTGACCATAAGCAACGAGAGGGTAATCCCGAATGCTTTGAATATGAGGCCCCATTTTGTCATGAATGCTTCCATCCTTCCTCCTTATATCTCGATTTTGTGATATTTACCTTGATCCTGGTACGGGTAAAAGATTTGCCAGGGAAACCGGCCGGTGGCAGTTTTTCTCCTGCATTCAGATCGCAGGAAAATGCTCTCATCCCCGCTCAGCCTTCCTTGTGCTCCCGTACTTGTAACACTCAAACCAGAGGATACTCAATCCACCAGCTATGGCACAAACGATAAGATCAACGAATGGCACAGTACCGAACCTGAAGAGATCCTGAAGCAATGGGATGTAGAGGATCAGGATCAGGCAGCTTATCGTTCCTGCAAACACCCACCGCATCGCTTTGTTCGGGGTGCGTAACGTAGTAACCAGGGTTTCAGACCATGAACGGTTTGTCAGGATCAGGAAGAGGTTTGCGATCACGATGGTAGTGAACGTCAGGGTCCTCACTTGTTCCTCACTAAAGCCCCTGCTCACTGCATTTATATAAATGATGAAGACCACGGCCAATACGACAAATCCCTGCAGAAGACTGAGTACGAGAGTCTTTCTGGTAAAAAGCCCTTCATCCTTATGCCGTGGCGGGCGGTTCATCACATTCGGCTCTTCTTTTTCTGATTCAAACACGATCGAACAGGCAGGATCAATAATCAGTTCGAGAAAAACGATCTGCACCGGCAGAAGGACCAGCGGCATATTGAGGAGGACGGGAATAAGTGACATACCTGCGATGGGGACGTGGATAGAGAAAATGTACGCCATTGCTTTTTTCAGGTTATCAAAAATCCTTCGTCCTAAACGCACTGCAGAAACAATGGAGGTGAAGTTATCATCCAACAGAACCAGCGACGAAGATTCGCGGGCAACATCGGTTCCCCGCCCGCCCATGGCAATCCCGATATCTGCGGATTTTAATGCCGGGGCATCATTCACCCCGTCACCGGTCATGGCAACAACTTCACCGTTGGCTTTGAGAGCATTGACAATGCGCAGTTTCTGTTCCGGAACTGCCCGAGCAAAGAGAGTTGCGGTACTGATACGTTTCCTGAGCTCTTCTTCACTCATCTGTTCGAGTTCGGTCCCGGTGATACACTGGTCGGTATGGGCAAGGCCGATCTGCCGCCCGATATTCTGGGCAGTAAGGGGATAATCCCCGGTAATCATGATCACCCGGATACCGGCGGTATAACATTCACGCACAGCATCTGCTACCTGCGGGCGGACCGGATCGGCAAACCCGACAAGCCCAAGGAAGGTAAACGTGAAATCATGCTGTCCTTCGGGGAGTTTGGGCCGGGTGAAGGATGCTTTTGCCACACCAAGGACTCTAAGCCCCTGTGCTGCCATCGTATTGATATTCACGGCCAGTGCCTTTCGCCCCTCCTCATCGAAATGACACAGGTCGGCAATTGCCTCAGGAGCCCCTTTTGACGCGATAATGTAATCATTGCCGTCAGGAGATCGCCAAACGTTTGACATTGCAAGGAGAGCGGGGGAGAGCGGGTATTCTGTAATGAGCTCCCAGCTGGTATGGATATGTTCAGTCCTTCCAAAATCCCCTTCACGAAGCTGGAGCAATGCTTTCTCCATAGGATCGAACGGATCTTTTTTACAGGCAAGAATTGCAAATTCGGCAACCTCGTGGCAGATTTCTGCAACTGAATTTTTTCCCGCTGCATCATGTTCGCACATCTGGCCGGCTGCAAAAAACGTATGGACGGTCATCCGGTTCTGGGTGAGGGTGCCGGTCTTGTCCACGCACAGCACGGTTGCAGAACCAAGGGTTTCTATCGCGGGTACCTGGCGGGTCAGCACATTTTTCCGGGAGATTCTCCACGCCCCAAGAGCAAGGAATATGGTCAGAACAACGGGGAATTCTTCCGGCAGGATTGCCATTGCAAGGGTAATCCCTGCAAGGAGCCCCTCGAGCCAGCTACCACGGCTCATGCCGTATACGACCACGATGATACCGCACAGGAGGATGCCGACAATGGCAATCGTCCTTACAATACGAGAGATCTCACCCTTGAGCCGGGTCTCTCCCCGCTCGACGGTTTGCAGGACGGTGCCGATCTTGCCCATCTCGGTCCGGGCACCGGTCGATTTGACCTCTGCCAGGCCCTGCCCCTGCACGACCATTGTTCCGGAATAGATAAACGGCTGGTCATCACCACCGGGTCGTTCTGCATGGATACCTTCAGTCCAGAGGATTTTCCGGACCGGGACCGATTCTCCGGTCAGGAGTGATTCATCGATGGAAACATTGTTGGAGGAGAGGAGCACCCCGTCAGCCGGGACCCTGTCGCCTTCGACAAGGACGAGCATATCGCCGGTAACCACTTCGCGGCCAGCAATCCGTATCTGTTCGCCGTCACGGATCACCAGCGCACGGGGACTTGAAAGGTTTCGCAGTGCTTCCAATGCCCGTTCGGTCTTCTGTTCCTGATAAACCGTGATGCCGATGATCACAACGACAAAACTCATCAGCATGATACCCTCGGTTACATCACCGAGGACAAAATAGATCAGGCCACCTGCAACCAGCAGGATAAACATCGGTTCGTGGATCACTTCTACAATAATCCCGAAGATGCCGCGTTTCTTTGACTCGGGAAGTTCATTGTATCCTTCGATCCTGATCTTCTCTGCTGCTTCCTGATGGGATTGACCTTTGACCGAGTCCAGATCAAGGAATGGCATTATGCTGTTTCTCCTGTGAGGGGTAATCGCATATCAGACGTCACGTTCACGTGTTTTATTATCCTTTTTGCTGCTCATCATCGGTTACCTTACATTTTATGCTTAAACTGAAATATTTACAATTGTGATGAGATAAGGCGTTTGATGGAATTTTGTTACGGTACCCTGAGTCCCTGACCCTGAGGTTTTTTAAAATTGCCCAGATAGGGAAGGTGGCACCCGGTACGTCGTTTATGCTTCTTCGCCAGTCAAATACTGCATAATCCTTTCAATCACGATGGGGTTTCTGGGGAGGTTGATATGGCAGTACTGGTCAGGTTGCGGCAGATGATCCTCCCCTTCCGAGGAGGCAGGCAGGACATCAAGGGATATGCCCGGAAGTACTGACTCCTTGTGCGCCACAACACCATCACCGTCAAGGGTCGCACGGTATCTTCCATTTTCGGCCATCTCCCAGGTCTTTCCCCCAAACAAGGGAAAGAATCCGGAAACGTCTTCGGGATTTGCGGTCACGATGATCCGGTACGTAATATCTGACCGTAAGCCGGCCGTGCGAAGACTGCGTATAACCGGACTTCCGGGTCGCACATCCTGCACGAGCCTGTCAGCGGTGGGATCAAACCCCTGCGGGACAAATACACCGGTAAGCCTGTTAATAATCTCCTCACCACGTTTTGGATCGTTAAAGAGTTCTGCAAGCGCCGAGCCGTTATTGGGTGGGCCGAGGCCTATCAGCTGCCGGACCGCCTGGGTTCGGTCTCTCCGGTCCACGACCTCAAGGAGATAACGGACAATACAGGTCCCGATCGAATGGCATACAATATCGACAGGTCCTGACCAGCTGTTCTCATGCCGGACTTCCCGGAGATACGTATTGAAAGATTCGGCAATATCCGGCAAGGCTGAACCCTGCATCCCCGTATGATCGAATTTTTTATAAGGGATTTTTGCTTCCTCAAGACGAATAACCAGTTTCTTCCAGATACCAGGGTGGCTGTTCCACCCATGCACGAGAATAACCGGGTACCGATCACCTTTCATTGCGGTAATATTCGATGCCGTGAACGAAAAGGATATGCGATCTCGTGATTGTCCCCGGGTCAATGGTATTCCGGGACGAGAAGTACCGGGATCAATCTTGAGCCAGGAAACGTTGCAGGATATATTCCTGATTTTCGACGGGGAAGGGAAATCCTTTAAGCCTTTCTTTTCCATTAATTCTGGAATATCCTGGTGAATAAGAATATGGAGATTCCCGGCGAGGTAACACAGTATGATAAGAACTGCAGGCATTTTGCCCGGCGAATGGGAAAAACACCCAAATCGTTTATCAGGGAGATCCTGAAAGTCACAGAAAATCCTTCAATTATTTCTTTTGCCGGAGGCCTCCCGAACCCGGATCTTATTGATGTCCAGGGAATCAGCCTTGCTGCAGCGACGGTCCTCGGACAGGAAGGGAGAACTGTGCTCCAGTACTCAACTACAG